>Ga0213831_1000096_pt1 | contig 146058 bp, 144 predicted proteins | sample SWATP12_FD_163421 | JGI IMG/M metagenome (GOLD analysis project Ga0213831, IMG submission 163421) | Coastal seawater microbial communities from Marineland, Florida, United States - SWA TP1 #2 | ecosystem: Environmental > Aquatic > Marine > Coastal | place: USA: Florida | collected 2016-08-06 | reverse complement strand
TGTAGAAGCAAGTAAAGCTGCTAAAAGAATCTTGCTAGAAGAAAGGCAGGAACACTGGGAGTTGGTAGCGTAAAAGTGGATCGTAATTACGATTACTTTATATGCAGGCACGATACTATGATCCAGTTATCGGGCGTTTTTATAGTAATGATCCTGTTGGGTTTAAAAATGTTCATAATTTTAATCGTTATTCTTACGCAAATAACAACCCATACAAATACATAGATCCTGATGGCAGAGATGCATATTTAGTTAGTAGACCATTAGCGAGCAGTCCTGCTGGTAATCATAATTTTATTGTAAGTCAAGCTGGTTATATGGGAGATCCAAGCGCAACTGTTAACTCATGGGGACCCTTAGAGAATGGCAACATGGGATCTGTAAATGATGTTAATTCTGGTGGTGCTGCCCAAACTTGGGAAGACGACATGAAAGCATGGCAATCTTTGGCTAGTGGTGGAGGGGCTGAAGGAGTTACATTTAGAGAAATAGATGCTAATGATGTTAGGGTGGAACATATAGCAGACTCAGTGAAGAGTAATAAAGATTACTCTTATGTTCCTAGTATGACTTCTGATTCAGTCAATAGTAATTCAGCTGCTGGAGCGGTTGCAAACGCAGCCGATGGCCAGAGTACTGCTGTAGAACATGGTGGTTGGCAACCGGGACATAAACAAGCAGATCGTGTCGAATTTGATGAAGAAATGAGAGATCAATAATGAAATATGCAATAGTAATTGTTGGATTAATATTGTTAACAGCTTTAATTGTTTACAACTCATTTGAAGAGTATTCAATAAAAGAAGGTGAGTCCTTTGGTATCAATATTGGTGATTCAAAAGAAGAAACTTATAGGAATTTAAGTTCCTTTTTATCAAATTTTAAAGGCAGAAATGACAAGATATTTGTCTCGGTAGAAGTTTTTGGCAAAGACATTGATTATCTTGCAACTAGGCCAGGGTTCAAAATACTTGTTGAGCCAATGTTTCATGAAAACGGTATTAATTACTATAAAACAAAAGATAGTTGGACTTTTTTTATTAATGCCTCATCACTTAACTTTGTTGAACTTAGATTTTGCAATGGTAAATTATGCGAAATATATAGGAATAAAAGGCCAATTGAATTACCGTAGATAATATAATTAAGACACTCAAACAATATTTAAATTGGCCACCCATAATAAAATTGCCTCATTTTTTGAGGCATTCTTGTATCTGAAACAGGCAAAATTGTAAGTTGGCTGGGCAATGACTATCGGTTTAGTTGGTCAGGTGTTATCGGTGAGTTGGGCAAATGAGTGCAGCGCCACTACATTATCAGTAGTATCAGTAAATAACGACAACGTGAGTAGTAATATTATATAGGGAGTAAAAGGTTTACAGTTGATTTTAAATCAGCTTTCTGTAGTTTATTAGCAACTTAAACAGGGAGGTTTTGTACAATGGAAGCAAAAAACAGACATTACGATGCGTGGGAGCTCATTCACGACGGCAAAATCATTTTAGCTAAGGAACTATTGAAACAACTCAATGCCGATGAAGTATTCAGGCAAATTGTGAGAAAGCGCTCTAATGAACAATCAGATTATTTACTCTGTCGCCATTGCAAAACCAAGATACACCATAGAGAGCCATCTGCGGTATGCCCGTATGTAACGTTGTCTCACAACTCTAAAGGTAAGAGTATAGAGAAGCATGAAGCGCATGTTGATTGCCCTTTCTGTATAACTGGTGACTCAACCATTCTAAGTCAATTTTATAATGGAGAAGGTGTTTGGCACCAAACGACTAAGTTAAATATTGTTAGCGTGCTAAATCGTGATCCATTTTGTCTACCTGATACTGCGTATCCCGAAAAATACTACTTTGGCAAAACTCCGAATTCTCGTAGGCGCCCTGATGTTCAGTTTACTGATATGAATGGGCAACTATGGGCGCTCGAATTAACTAATCACTGGATGAACCCAGAAATCGCTGTTCAAAGAGAGCAGTTCTTTATGGAAAATAACTTTAATCTTATATGGATTATGTCTCCATTCGCTGCGGATAGTTGCAATGCTATGTATCGTTTTACTATGTTTGGTTTAGCTGGAGACGCTAAAAATAGCAATCGAGTTTATGGACACTTTAATGCGTTCGTAATGACCGAAGAAGCTATGGCTATAAGCGCAAAAACAGGAGAGCTTCACTTATTAGTTGAATTTCCTGTTTTTTCATCAAATTCAGGGGCTAACTGTATTGATTGGCAGCTCGAATCCAAAATAGTCAAATTAAGTGAGTTATTAAAAATTTCTGGAAATCCAATCCCTTATTTTCAGGATCAAGGTGAGAATTATTTAAATGCCAAAAACGAATTAGAAGAAACTATACGGGCTGAACAACGAAAGGAACAGCGTATTATTGATTCGCTATTGAATGAATTACCAAGTGCAGTAGAGAGCGTTGAAATAGCGATCGAAAATATAACAATAGAAAACCCAAACTCTAATTATGACGATAATCCTCAGCTTGATGAGAATATTAAATATTTGCAGAGCATATTTAATAGAGCGGAAGACCTGTTAGTTGACAGAAAGCAAATTCTACCGCAAGAAATCTTAAATGCTAAAGAATATATAGACTCGCTCGATTTAAGAATAATACGGAAGGTTAGAAGTTTGCGATTAGGAAACTTAGCATTAATCAACGAGAAGCTTCCTGAATTGACTGAGCGCTTGAATTATGTGGTCAAAGTTTACGCGGGTGAAGAGAGTGATTGCGAGTTAGATGACGCTAAGAGCAAATTAGAAGAAGCATTAACTTCCGCAAAACGATATGCAAAATTAGTTGGTCAATTCGATTCACGAAATATGGAGTTGGCAGAGGAATCTCTTGATTTAGTTGACCCAAACATTATTAAGAAGCGAAATATAATAAAAAATGAAAAAAAACGCGAAGAAGAGCTGACAAAAGTCACCGAAGATAGAAAGCGAATTGAGCAATCACAAAAACGCTTTTCTAAGCTTAGTGGCGATATAGAAAACTTCATTCAAAAAATTAAAGATGTGAGCCATATAGGTACTGTCCAAAATTACCATGTTGAGTTTGATCGTATTGAATCTGAAGCAAACTATTTTACTAAAATTGAATCAAAACAATTGATGATGAGTTTAAGAGTACATGACAAAAATATCGTGTTTAGATCTTACCTAAGGAAATATCAGCAATTGAAGTCTCGCATGGATTACTCTTTCGATTACGAACCATTATTAGGAGAAGTTTTAAGTATTATTCGTCGCAAAGCAGTTTTAAAAGGAGTTACAGATCGGCACATGAAAATAGTGATAGATATCCTCAATGACGACCTTCAAAATTTTGAAAATAGAGTAGTTAATGAACTTGAACTTGCTAATGAATCACAGCTACCTATTGATAATTTTCAAAAATTAACTCAAATAAATAAGTTTTTATATGACAATGGACGTTTACAAAATTGGTATGATGTTTCAAATTAGCCCTATTCGTTGGAAGTCGAGCTGATATTTGCTTAGATGGAATATACTCTTTCGAAGTGCTCATCAAGAGATAACTACATTAGGCTTCAAACAAAATCAGATAGCGTAACCTAAAATTTAGAGCGTTTCAGAAAAACAGCACTATAGTTATTACCTTGGATTTTATAGGTATTAGGTAAGTGTCTCTTTTTCTGTAGAAGTTATTCAACTTGATACGTTGACCTAAATCAATCGATTTAGGAAGTATCAATATGAAATGTAAATTTAATATCAAGTTAACTATCGAAGGTATCAATATATCAGTAAGGATAGGTTCTGTTGAATCAGAAGAAATAAAATCTGTCTTAATATCTTGGGCTGATATTTTCGAATTTCTATCAAGAATAGACTTATTTCTGACGTTTATTAAATCGAATTTTCTCCACTGAAGTACTTGGCTTGTTCATGTCAAAAGAAATGGACGGTTAGACAACGCAAGACACATATTTCTGTGTATGTTTTCATATCCAAATATCTTGCGTAATTTGACTTTTTTGAACACTAAATTGCGCTTACCTGACACTCATCGTTGGCGCATTTTCAAAATACTAGTGGCGCAATCTGATAATATTGGTGGCACACTTTTATTGGAATGGTGGCCGTTTTGAGTGGAATTTACAATCCGCATCGGATAAATACAAAACAACGAATAAGGTGATTTTTAGATCTTCTTCGGTGGCCACTCTATAATTTTTATGGGTAGGAGAAGACATTACGCCTCTCAGTCTCGACCCAGTAACACTATATCCTTGTTTATCGCTGATCTCTTTTGCTATCCCTATAAACTCACTACTCCTTTTTCCTGTTAACGCCCACAGTCCCTTAACTAATCGATTTATTAGCCCTTCTTTTCGCACAAACATCCCCCGCTGATTTAGAGCAAAAAAAAAGCCGCTATAAAGCGGCTCTTCTTATATTTTGGTTTTAATGAAACAGGGTTAACCGTTCGTTAAAATCATCTATCAGTGTATCGATGTCATTGTCAGCTACGTCTAACGGGTAGTGTGTCTCAAGTAATTCATAAACATTATTACTATCAAAACATTCACCTGAAGTTTCTAGCTCTCCAATAAGTTTTGACAGAGCTTCTATAGCTTTTGGCTCTGTATCAAACCATTGCATTGCTTGCCATACATCATTCATAACTACCCCTCCTGGTCAGTTTTAACAGCACTTCTTAGTAAACGCTGCTCTACCAAAACTTTATGCTCGGGATATTCAGCAATTTGTCCTAGTAAATTGCTACCCTGCATAGTGGGATCTTTATCAAGTAATGATAACAACTTAGGAGCTAAGCGCTCACAAGCATCAGCACATTCTTGGTAACTTTGTCTTTCTTCACTAGTTGAAGCATTTTCCGCTTGTTTCCGGAAATGTTCTTCCCCTTTAGAAAATACACGACCTAACATCTCACGATATTTATCCATATAACCTCCGCATAATGCGATTTGTAGGCAGTCTATTGACGCCTGTTTTAATTAATTTCCGCTATACAACAGATAGAATACTACTCTATCTGTTATTACGCTAGTAGATGATTAGATGTTTTTGATAGCAGTTATTCTGCTTCAGCAGTGAAATAACCAGCTGGCCACAGTGTATAGTGATTGCATTTAGACTTTCTGCAGCCGGCCATTATGATGTTTTTTGATTGCATTATGAGATAACTATATGAATTTTTTATTCAACAATCAGCTAGTACAAAAAAGCATTGTGAATACAAAATAGCTTTGTTTAGTAACTATTATCTTTGTAACTCACATTAATTCAGACGATAAAATGGGCTTAATAACAAACCACAATATTAAACTAACTACCAAAACTGTGAGCATAATAGACGTATAAAATACAACGTCCGAAAAACTAATTCCGTAAGCTAGGTACAAGCTAACAAATACACTTCCTATAACCCACAGGCCAATGACAAGATAAGTAATATATTTCATGCACAATTACTCTTTATAATGCTTGCGTATAAGAAGGCTCTGAATACTTATCAAAAGCCTCTTGAAGCTGTTTGTACATGCCATCAACACGAGAACCTTTTTTAAACCCACACTGCTCCAATTCGAACAATACAGATGATATTTTCAGTAATTCATCATCTGTATTAGTAAGAATTTTTAATATCTCAGGAAATGCGGCAAGCGCTTTAAGGTCTTTGACATCAAAATCACACTCTAGCTGTTGAGGCTCGTCAAAATCACCTATCTTGTAATGGTTAACAAAATCCATATCCATTCGAATTGCACACTTCCCATGTGGATCTAGTGGCGTTTTTACTTCAATTGTAAATTGGCATATTGAATGTTCTTTCATAGGAGAACCAAGGTGAAATGTAACTTCGCCATTCTCCTTAAGATATTCAATATTTGCGTCTAACCTCTCCATACAATTACCCCTATGTTTCCTAATTATTCAAAGCCGCAAATTTTCATACCGCTTTTAATCATTTCTGACTCGTACTGAAACTGTGTTGGATTGTAGAGCCTCATCGCTTCATCTGGTTGCCAAATATTTGCACAGCGTTGTTGATAGGTGGCCATAGGCACGCACAGTTCAGTATAGTCGGATAAGTTAATCAAAGTAACCTCATGGTCGTTATGTGACTTAACCATTACTGGAAATCCTTCAATTTGTTTTAAAAATGGCAATTTTTCGTTTGGCTCTGATTCTAAACCTGTTTTGAATATATGAGTGCTTAAAGCTCTTTCACCATTTTTAACTCGGTACTCTGCCATTTTATTAGCAAATGCTTCATATTTTTCCTTATCGAATGACAATATCAAATTCCTCTTATTGCTAATCTTTGAAACCATCAATCACTTCAAACTGTGATCTGCGAATTTTTACACGTTCTTCTTTTGATGTGATCGTCGATATATTGCCAAGTAAAATATCGTCTTTTGTGAACACATATCCGCTTGATGCAAACCTAAATAATATACTTTCAATTTTCTGAGCTTCGGGATCGTCTTTAGTTTTCATGTGACCGTTAAAGCGGAAATCTTTATCTACTTTATGCGCTGTAAAACCTGTTTTTTCATGCAAATAGTCAAGTTCTTTTTGTGCTGTTGGTGAGATAGCAACACCAATTACAGGATTGTTACCTTTTCGAAAAAAACTTGAATAGGCCCACTTGATAACATCCCAAATAAATATACCCATTACTGCATATACAACTGGCTCTAAAGCTTCACTCATACCATTTTTCCCCTATCCTATTGGTTTTAGCTAATAATTTGGTCTTTTTTAAACTCAAAATTTGTATCAATAAAACTTCCAGTTTTATCGTCTTGTTGATAGGAAATATTACATACAGCAGTAGAGTTATTTTCGATTAGTTGATAAATATCGTTTTTAACTGGCTCACCTTGTATTACTTCAAAACTCACAATTTCAGCTTCCAATATATCATCACCAGAATCTTTAACTGAGGTAATTTTAATTTCCAAAGGCATCTTTTTGTGTCCTTGTACGTTTTTTATATTTGTGAAACAAAAGGGTTTTCAGATATTTTTTGTTGCTCTCCTTGTATGTTGTACAAGTACATTAAATTTGAATTGTTTTCTCTAATATCTTTTGCTACACCATCGAAAAGTGCGCCTGGAACACTTATTTCTAACCTTTCCAATATTCCTTTAAAATGAATAATGATTTCATCCAAATGTACAATGTTAGCTATACGATCAAAAGGTATATCAGTATCTAGAATGAATGGCTCCTCCCAATCTGATTTGTCTTGCATATAGTACCCTATAACTATGTATGCCATTTGCGGGCCTTTATCCCATCCTGACATTAAAAGGCACTCTTTTCCGTTATGATTAAACTCAAAAAAATGTTGTGACACTTTTACTTCCTCAACAAAATATATTTACTAAAGAAGTAGTATAAAGTTACCCGCAGATAACTTTCCGGAAAAACCCCTATGCGTTATTTAGACTTTTTAATGATTGCAGTAACGGTGAACTTACCAGGAAGGATTTATATTTTTAGATTGCATTTTGGTTTTCTTCAGCTTACTCCGGGAGATATTTTTGCAATCGTTATATGGAAAGATAAAAGCATAAAGCGCTATATGCGCTTATGCTTTTTTTTGTACTTTGGGATTACAGAACTACAGATAAATTTCTGTTGTATAAGTAGTCATCAAACAGATGATTAAAAATCTTATTTAAAAGCTCTTTAATCCTCCCTTCTACCAAGGATAATACTTTAACAACCACTTTTAAGGCATAAAGGACAATATCACCCAGCGATTTTTCATTAAATGAATTTGAAGGGCCTATTGTAAACTTCTCATTTATACGAGCATTCATGCAACGAAGATACTCTACCCTAATACCTCCTACAATTCGCTTTAGTCCATAACATTGTTTATTGTTTGGGTTCAACGTGCTCACTCCATCCCAGTTCAATTCTTTTAAGTAAGAACTACAATGTGCAAAACTGTTAAACTTCAAACTCTCCAAAGCATCATAAAGAAGCCTGAAATTCCAAAATACCAATTGTTTTTCAGGAAGAGTAAACAAAGCTTCGTCTAATTTTTCTGTACTGATCCAGTCTAATTGAATTTTATGATTAACTTCTTTTAAAACACGTAACGCTTTACAATCATAATCGATGTTGTAATCCAAACTATTCAGGTTCTTAATAAGAACTCTTATATCGAAAGGCTTAGAATTTAACTTCTTCGTTCGAGGCAACTTATCATGCCTATAACGATTAGCATTAGGGTATGCCACCCTCCAGGATCTAAGATTTGCCTTACTAAGCTCATTTACAAACTCTCGAACATCTTTATATTGCTCCATAACTGGATGCAATACGCCCCTTAGCTCACAGCTATCATTAATAAAAGTAAAGTTTTCAGCAATTTCACTAAAAAAGCTTTTATCAAAAATCATAGTACTCATATATATCCTCCGCATATTGCGATTTATAGGCAGCTCGAAAGCGCCTGTTTTATTATGCAAGGCTTATTAGCCTCACTACCATTACTGTATTAGTATACAAAGTGCCTATAGCAATTTCTATTGGTTATTACTCTCCCACTACAGTTATCCACAAAATCTGTGGATAAAAAAAACCTCGCTAATGCGAGGTCTTTAATTACAAGTCAATAATTACTAATCCCAAAACAGTTTTAGTCTGACCTGGTGAATACGATCAGTATATCCTTCGCCATTTATTTTTGGCCAAAAGTGATCTGTTCGCTTCACACAATCAGGCATTGTTGCTTTAAAAATACCTCGAATTAGACCTTCTTTTTCATTAATCTCCTCGAGTGTATTTGAAGTAATCCCAAGATGATCTCCAAAAACACACCACACCGTATCCATATTCATTAGATCAACTTCCCAATACAAACACTCTTTACCAGTATTAGGGTTGTTATCACCATAATTATTAGTAATTTCTAATTCATATATTTTTAGTACGGCACTACGAAAATTAGCATTATTAAAGTTATTGAAACTACTCATTGTTTCTTTAGCAAATCCTAATAACTGAGCACTATTCAAAGTAATACGACCTTGCTGAGGCTTGAATGTATCTCTCATAACCTCACCTAGTGCCTGCCCTTTCATTAGGTCTTGATCAAATTTGTATGTTTTATGCTGCTGCTTAAACAATTCAAATCGTTCAAACACTTTACTTCCAAATTCAATAGCTGATTCCTTTGCGATATCGATAAGGCCAGCCTTAAGTTCCTGATATTTAGGAGCATCATCCCAGTTCAAGTTTATTGGTTTACTATATGAACTAGTCATTTCAACAACCATATTCCAGCAACCTTGTAAAAAGTACTCCCTATCATCTACAAATGACAAAAATTCACTTTTATTTAGTGCAGGATTAATACTGCCATTAACAATTAATGATTTACCGTTGACTTCCAACATTTATATATCCTCCGCATAATGCGATTTGTAGGCAGCTTAAAAGCGCCTGTTTTATTTAACACTTATTCACAATGAATAAGTTATTTACCCTGATTAGTATACTGAAATACTTCAAGCTTAATCAATGTGACTTTACGTCAAGAACAAAACGCCTTCTATTCAGAAGGCGTTTTGTTTTTCTGTCATATTTATAGAGACATATCAAAAAGGCTCATTTGCCCTTTATCATTAACCTCATCCAGCCTTTTCACATTAATATCGCTAGACTCTTCTTCCATAGAATCCACAGATATACTCTTCGGCTTATCGATGATTAGTTCGCTATTGCTACTTACCTTCTTCTCTTGCCAATGTCGTTTAAGTTTAGAATCCCAAAATCCTAAATAATGTGCTGGTGTTCTCATTACCCTACGACACTCTAATGTCAGACTGTTACCGATAACTATTTCTGCTGGTATATGCAATAACGACAATTGTATATAACACATCATAGCCGCCACTGTATCGACGTCTGTACAATGAGCCCATATTGCTTTTTGAGGGTTAATTCCTTTTTCAAGCAACATTTCTGTATAAGCGATAATCATCCCACCAGAGCCACATGCTGGCTCTTGTAATGTCCATATATCACCTTCATTTATATAATCCAGTGAATCAGGAACACCTACTACTTGAGCCATCATTTTCGATACAGGGTAAGGTGTAAAAAACTGCCCTATAGCACTACTGCCTAGTTCTAGTTCCATAAATACACTCCCCATAAAATCGCATGTTTGAGCTTCCAACCCCATAACCACATGACTCAATAAATGACTCATTTTGATAAGATCTTCTTTCTCATATCGTTTAACAATTTGCATGTATTCATCTTCTAAACACTGTTTTTTATTTACAGCGTTATGAAGTGAAATTGCTGAACATTCAACGAAGTCTCTAAAAACCTCGTAGCGATTCTTGTAGCGTGCAGTCTCTTTAAAAAGCTTCACAAAAGCTCTTTTATGATCTTCCATATATCCTCCGCATATTGCGATTTGTAGGCAGCTCGAAAGCGCCTGTTTTGTATAATAGTTACAATTACCTAATCAAAGCAGATTCGGCATGCCGAATTTTACTTTTGAAGGCTTTTTATTTGCCATTGCTTAATAGCAATTGATGCTTTATCTATAAAATTATCCCTAGACGGGTAACCCTCTTCAGATACTTCTGACCACATAATGTCAGCTAGTTCTTCAGATAATTCATACACAGCTACTCCTGGCAAACCTCCATAGCAAATGTAACTTTCATCTACCAACTTCCAGTAAATAGCTGAATAAGGAAAAAGATTAATTACTACCGAATCTTCCCCTTCTCCAAAAATATCACCGATACTTTCACCATCAGGCAGCTTCTCCAAGAATGCTTCCATTAAATAATGATGATACATAGCAATTTCAGCAGTATTCTCTTTAACTATCTTATCTAGTTCTGTTGTTGTTACCATTACCTGGTTACCTCAAAATATAATAAGGACGTACCAGGCCCCAAAGGGCTACTAGCAGCCCCTATCGGGTTTTAATATAGGCAGCTCGAAAGCGCCTGCTTTATTTGTTTCAAAACCACTAATTAATAATTAGAGCCTTAAAGACACATCCATAATATATCACCAAAATATTTTACTCAAACGTACCTACCGCGCTTCGCTTGCTTGCTGCCGTTCGTTTGGTAACTAGAGTTACCAATCCGCTTCGCCCAGCTCATTTTTCACCAAGTCTGTTTTAGGTATACCTTTTATGCACCAGCAAAAATATGGTGCACTATATATTGATTGACCACTTATAATGCACTACCATTAATGCACCATTGTATTTTGCACCATATCTGATATATTTTATCTGACAGCACTATAGTACTGTCATCAATTATGGACTTGATAATCATGCAGTTATATAAACTATTTAAAGGCTCAGAACCTGAAGACAAAATAAGACTACTGGCCAAAGCTGCTAACTTGCAAAGCGCTGATAAAATTGACGCTTTAGTAGCATACTTTTGTAATGGAGATAGTCAGAGGCTATGCGAGCAAATATACGGAATTCGACAGCAGACAATTTCCAGTGCAGTCACAGAATTAAATAAGCATTATGAACTAGCATGCAAAATAGTTTATTCAGAGAGAAGTAATTAAAAATGTTCAGAATCTATGGTTATTTACGAGCATCTACAAAAGAGCAGGATGCTACCAGGGCAAAACAAGAGCTTGAAGAGCTAGCTGAAAGTTTAGGTTATGAGATAGCTGGCTGGTTTATTGAAAACGAATCTGGAGCAAAGCTAAACAGGCCTGAATTATTTCGCCTCTTGGAAATAGCTTTACCTGGTGATGTACTTTTAGTTGAACAAATAGATCGTTTAAGCAGGCTCAAAAAAGACGATTGGGACAAATTAAAGGCTATTATCAACAATAAAAATATCAGAATAGTATCACTTGACTTACCATCTAGTTACATTTTTATGAAAGATGCTGACGAGTTTACCGGACGAATTTTGACAGCAATAAACTCTATGATGATGGATTTTTTAGCAGCTTTTGCCCGAAAAAACTATGATGAACGCAGGAAGATGCAAGCGCAAGGAGTAGCAAGAGCTCAAAAAGAAGGAAAGTATAAAGGAAGACCTGAAGATAAGGAGCTTCACAATAGGATTGAGCTATTACTTCTAGATAAAAAAAGTTGGAACTTCATAGAAACAACCGTTGGGTGCTCCAGGCACACCATTAGTAAAGTTAGCAAAAAGCTAAAAAACCAGAAACTATTAGCAGACACCACTTAAAGTTTCTATTTAATTTCTATTAACTGACCAATTCTTAAAAAGAACAGACATTATTCCCAAAGCACCAAACCCAAGAAACACTAAAAGTTCGTTTTTAGTTACTGATACTGGATTTATCATTTCATAAAAAATCAAACCTAAGCTTGTTAATACAATAATTATTAGAGACAAATTAAAAGTTAGGTGAATTCCAGCCCTTTCTATACTATTCAGCTCTCTAGCCATGATGCCCTCCCTTCTTATTTTGACGTAGCTTCTTTTTCAACAAAACCATCTAATAAATCGCTATACTTTTCCAAGTAATATTTTTTAAGTTCTTCATCAGCAGTTTCTTGAACTGTAGCTCTAAACATTTTGATAACAGCATCTGCTGTAAAACAGTTTGCAAGCTCATTTGTTACACAGTTTGTTTTTAAGGTGATAATACCACTAACAACGCTCTGAATATCCTCTGGTGATAGTTGAGGTTTTTCGTTTGCAAAAGTCAGCGCTGGCATCAATAACCCCGTAGCTAATAATAATTTAAATTTCATACACACTTACCCTTTAGTCGTATTCATACCGTTATAGCAACTAACCTTTATTTCAGGCCTATCACAAGGGGTATCTACCATATATTCACTCAATACACTTTTCCCCAGAGTTAACATAACTACCGCAAAAAATAGAACTGCAATAATACTGCTAACAAAAATGGCCGTTGCTTCTAAGCCATGTTTAACTCTCTTCACAATTCCCATTATTAGATACTACCTCTCGAGTTCGACGTCTTTCCTATTAGCAACTTCTAGGTCATTTAATCGAGACAAAACTTTTTTAAAATCTTCTCGAGAAAACAATGTATGTTCCCTTATCAAAGATTCATCACCACATTTTTGTCGTACCTTTTCACCATATGTAACTGTATAGTTTTTTTTTAATAAAGGACTTAGTGACACTTCACACACTACTTCAAGTAAGTTCCCAGCTTTTACAGAGCTTGACGTTTTTACATCTACCATTTATTAACCATGTTTTATGTTTATTATTTACAGTTTAACAAACTGATAGAAATATGCCACAATATATTCATATTTGCTTTAAATAAGCATTGAATAAAACAGGCGTTTTTTACTGCCTATAAGCAAGCTTTAGCATTTTTACTCTTCCAGTGGGTTTACTACTGCGCATCCTCCTAGTGCTCAGTAGTAAACCCACTGGCGACTCGGAGTAAATTATGGAAAAAGTACATGCCTTTATTGAATTAACATCAATCCTATTTAAGTGTGGCGTTATTGTGGCCGTAGGTCTTTACGCTTTATCTCGTTATCGTAATTATTTAGATAATAAACGATTAACAAGCCTTCAGAATTGATATTAATTTTTTAACAAAAAAATAGGGCCGATTGGCCCTTTTTTTTCTTTGGATGACTACGCTAGAAACGTATATAAGCAAGCCACAATACATTTACCTTCTTCAGTTAAATCCCCTTCTTCATCAATCACCTCAACCGAGAATGACGCTCCGATTTCTGTAGGAATCTCCCCTAAATAATACGTACATGCTATGCCAGTTATTGGAAAGTGTACAAGATGCTCAAAAAACCTATAATCTTTTTTACCCCATTTAGTCATTTCACCTGACAGAATTTTTTTCACTTCTGACACAAGATGTTCTTCTAATATTGGTTTTTTTACCTCTTCGTAAGGCTCTAAGTCTTGTTCCCTTATGTATTCTAGAGTCTTCATCAAATTTGAACGCTCAAATGCTACAACAATTTGACTCATTTCAACCCCGTCTAACTTTGCTGGCCACCTTTCGCATATAATTCCTTGTTAAACACAAATTCATCCTGAATTGCGATTAACACTGTGCTGTTATTCAAAACATCCTCCTTCCTTCATTTTCATTTATAATAATACCTTCTATTTGTATATTTATTATCCACTATTTATATTTTAATCTCTACCTGATACAAACACTTTAGACCAGGCGATTCTATACCTATCAATAGCTTACTACCACATGCGAAACCATCAGCATTATTTTCTGCTAACTTTCGCTCCCAAAATTCGAATTGCTCACCATTCAATATTTGTGCCGTTTTCAGAGGAACTTCAGCATTAGCTAAAAACTCAACAGGGCCATTAGCAAAACAAAACGGGCTATATTTAGACAGTTTGATAGGAAAGAGAGCTTTTTGCTTCACCATACACCTCTTTCGAACATAACCATGTACCATCCCATGCGTTACCGTTTTTAGAAAACCTCTCCTTGTTACTGCGAACATAGTTTTCTAAGGCCTCATACGCTCCTGCCTTCTTATTGAGAGCATCCAATAAAGTAACAGTCACACTCAATATAACGGACTCTCGCTCCTCAACTTGAAGGTGGACGTACTCAACATCATTTCTTTCACTAAACATCACTTGCTTCCTTCGCTTCTAGTACTCCCTAATATTTTATATTTTCAAAGAGAGCTAATCTTTGAAAAACCCTGGTCAAAAAGTGCCTGTTTTTTGGCGCACAAAAAAACCCAGAAAGCAAAGCTTTACTGGGTTTTTATTTATTGACGATTTAAAGGGGTTACCTTAAAAAGCAGCTCTCGCTTTTCTATGCTGATACCATAAGTAACAAAGTACTGTGATTGATACACCAGATGTGAAAAGTGATTGTAATGCGTTTACATCGATCATAATTATATCCTCGCTTAATGCGTTTTGAAGGCAGCTCGAAAGCGCCTGTTTTATTTAAGTGCTGAAATTCAGCTATATAAGTCTTTAGATTATACTGATTAGGAGTTTTTTGCAAATCACGTTATATATTTCGGCATGCCGAATTCAATCTTTGTAACTAAGAAGAAACTTAACCCCCTCTTGCTCCCCGTATGCAAACACATAATCTGTTAAATCTTTCATTTTAGCTTCCATTTCTTTCTGTTTAAATGTTGGAATAAGCAGATACACCTCACCTTCCGTAGACATTATGGCAGTTTCACATACGTTAACCCCTTTATTTGGGATTCCAGCTTCTAACCCATACTGATCGTTGTCAGCAACAAATACTAAAGGCGAGTTGGGATACCTCCTCCTCATTATCGCAGCTACCACAGGAATGTTGTCAGCAGACATAGCAGCCACTGAGTAACAGCCAGTTAATTTATTACACATACCAGCGTCAGCAGGAGCTTCCTGAATATATATAACTTCTCCATCTACCACACTTCCTACAGGAAATATAGCACCAGTCGTATCTAAGCCTTTCTTAAATACTTTATGCCCTTCTACAGGGTATATTCTCTGAAGCCCCCTAAATTCGTCTGTAGCAGCATCCACAGTACAAATAGCTGTGAATTCCCCTTGAAATCGTCCTAATGTAGTTTTTCCTGAGTACATGGTACATAAAGTATATAGGTCAGGAACTCCCTTTTTAGAAAAATATGGGCATGGTTCATTTAATATGGATAAATATTGAATCCAATTTTTATCCTTTTGAAGGGCAGTTTCTTTAGCTTCTTGCTCTTCTTTATTCTGTTGCTTGACTCGCTCCAAGTGCTCTTTTTTTCGTTGCTTATTTTCCACACTTCTATTGATTCTGTGACCTTGTTTATATTTTTCAAATTCCTTCCATAACAGATCTATACCTTTGAAAAAAACAGGCTCAGGAAAATGGACTCTAAAATTTTGAAATCTAATAAGAGGATACTTTACTATGTTAGTTTCACCATTATAATTCGTTTCATAATCGCATTCGTGAGCTATAACCCATATACGCCCACTATCATTAGATGTCATCCCTTTTGCTAACTTCCCACTTATTCTAACACCATCGAGATCGACGTTGCGCTTAGTTTGATACCAATCAATAGACACTTCAGAAGCAACCTTTGCTATATCTGCCTCAAACCTATCTAGCATCATGTAAGGGTCATTTCGAAAATACGTTAGTACAAAGGTATAAAAATCATTCTTTTGATTAGAATTCGGCATGCCGAATCGCCCTCCTTTATATAAATGCTTACAACGATACGTTATAATGCGAGTTCTATATCCCTCTGGTATTTATACCAGAAGAAAAAAACAGGCGTTTCTTACTGCCTATAATAGGTAACAACCAAGGAGCAAGTAAAAACCCAATTACTTCATGGATGAAGCGATGAGGTCATGACTAGACCTCATCGCACCCTTTAATTAGCTTGCACCCCCTCAAGTTTTTTGAGGTATTCGGTACAATCACTTTCTGTAAAGCCTTCACACACCAAAGCAGTTACTAATTCTTTTTCACTAAAAGAATACCTAGCCTGCAAGCGTTCTACGGCCTTTTTTGCTTCAGCATGATTTTCATTTAGACGAGCTTTATGAAACTCATCGAGATTGGTTTTCACCATAATTTGCTCCTAACGATTCAGGGGCTTAAATTACAGCTACTACTTGTTTTCTTTTCTTTGGAAATTTGTAGGTTCTACAACACCAAAAACATATAGTAGTAGCCTCCATGACGCATAAGGAATAGGTTTGCTTTCAGACATTTTTACAGCAAGTTCATTGAATTGTTCTGCTGAAAAATATCCTAGTTCATCCATAAATTTGAGCCATTTCTCTTTATCAACATGAACCCTTTTAGATTCAGAAGACTTCATGCAGCTCATCATAAATGGAACACCTATACCTAACGCTTTAGCTGCTCTAACAGGGTCGCACTTAGATACTGTAATGATCGCTCTGAGCTCTCTTGTAAAAGGAGGCCTCCAAGCATCACGACTAAACAACCCTGTTAGTACAGATTCATCACCTCCTCTAAAAGATCTATTGGAACAGTAAAAGCCAAACGATGACTCTTCCATACCAATTAATCTCGCAAGTTCATCCCCTGAATATCCAGACCAAGCTACAAACTTTCTCAAGACATTAGGACGAGGAGGGTTATAACCTTCATCAATGGCCAATAGAGTTTCTTTTGGCAAATTTGGTTTGAATAGAAACTCTCTAACACTCTCTAAACCAGCTCCTTTCAAGAATTGAAACCACTTATCCTTTTCTATAGGCAATATCTGGCTTTTTTGAGATTCAACTAAGTGTTTACTCAAAGACTCATTTAGACCAAGTAAGTCAGTAAGTTCATCATGCTTTTTATCTGAACGCCTAAATAAAAGCCTTACTTCTTTAGTTGTCGGCTGTTTCCATTTTTCACCATCTTCGAATATTTCTTTTCTCAGTTTTGGGCGCTTTGCTCTCAAACGTAACGGTCTAACCATACCGAATGATTCAATTAGGAGCCTCCAAGGAGCATACTGGATCACCCAGCCTTTGATATAACTTCTTTCTTTTTGCAGCTCTCTAAATCTTTTAGGGGTTATATCAATAGCAGCAGCTAGTTCATTAGTGCTCCATCCAACGTATTTTTTCAATTCGACAATATCTTCATTTGTCGGAACCACATACCCTTTATCAAGGGTTTTCAAAACTCCTGGGTGCATAATAATTTCCTGCTTAAGTATTTTTTCAACAGCATTCCGAGCCCGAACTAATAAGCTAGGCAACGAATAACTTTTTGGCATGATAATTTTTTGTGATAAGTACATATTTTACATCCTGCATATTGCATACATATAGGCAGAGATTGTTCTCGCCTGCTTTTATAAATCGGCCATTTGACCGACCCGCTAACACTCTCATATTAACCACAAAAAAGCAACACATTCGTTTACTTTTTAACCTGTGGATAAAATTCGAGCCGCGCAATAAGGAAGGGGAATTACCCACATACCCACACTAAATCTACGAGTAAAACTGAGCTCTCCGATTCGCATGGATATGTGGATAATTCCCCTGCTTTTTCCTACAAAGTCGAAATGTAACGAGTTCCATTACGCCTTTTGCGCGCGTTGTCGCAAGCGACAACGTGAAACCATCAGACCATTAAGGTCTTCAGGTTCCAGTGACTCCTTTTTAAGGAGTCACGCGGGCCCGCCTCGGGAGGGGCATCACGAGCATATTGCCCCTCCTTTTAGCGGCCCAGCCGCTCTAGGTTACGCTATCGCGTTAACCTAGAGCGGCTGTGTACGCCCGCATGCGCGCAAAAGGCGAACCTATATAGTATTCATCTATTATGAACCATGCTTTATCAAACACTATGAAACTTGTTTTTACACCCGTTTCATGGTAAACATATGAACCCTATAGGTGAACCCTTTTATCGAACCTTTTTTAGATGATTTATTATGACTAGAGACAATGATATTTTAGCCCTAGAAGCTCAAGAAATATTAGAGCTTAAAGCCAAGTTAAAAGCTCAAAGAAAAAAGAAAAACTACAGTGGTTCTAAACTTAGAAAACACTTTGAAGAAGCTAAGCGTCTAAAGGAAGAGTTTGACTTTTCTTTTGCTGATATTCAGCTTTGGCTACGCAACAAAAAGCGTGTAAAAATGACGGTAAATGGAGTTAAGTCAGCTTACCGTAGAATCGATGCAGAGATAGAAAAGAATGCTGAAGTTGAGATATAAATGGTATTAGTTTATGGCTCGTAGAAACAATAGAAATAAAACTCTAGAACAACAAGCCAAAGCAATTATCAAGGCTCGTACATCTATAAACAAAGACAACGATCAGGTGGAAATGCCTGGTAACTATAAAGGAATGCAAAGTATTCGTTCTTCGAACGATACAGCCGATGCTCTGGCGAAAATTGCTAGAGAAATGAAAGTTAAACGAATTAAACAAATCACTCCTGAAGCAGCCGAAAAGTACTTGCAAATAAGGCAAGATAATTTCGCCTCTCAAAAATCTTTGGATAGAGACCGTAAAGCACTATCGATAGCATTACATAAAGTAATGCCTCGATTAAAAGCAGTATCTGAACAAACATTAAGTTCACGCTCTTATAATAGAGAACAGATAAAGTCTATTACATCTGCAATGAGTGAAAAAAATTCTTTAGCAACAAAAATAGCATACGATGCAGGACTCAGAGCCCACGAATTAATTACTCTAAAACGTGTTGAGGAAGGTGAAAAAACCAGCTCTAGAACGTGGACGGATGATAGATTCTCAGGAAGGGAAGGGGAGCGTTACCTAGTAACGGGGAAGGGCGGTCTTGTAAGAGAAGTACAAATATCAAAAAAACTTTCAGAGCAACTGGAATCAAGACGTTTGTCTCAACCAAAGGTTAGAGTAGATCGCAAAGTTAACTACGTTCAAAGATATGACTTAGGTGGTGGTAATGCGTTATCTGCTTCTTTCACAAGGGCGGCACAACGTGCTTTAGGGTTTTCTCACGGCCTACACGGAACTAGACACACTTATGCTCAAGAAAGGGTCGATGAACTTAAACGCTTCTATAAAATATCTCACGATGATGCTAGAGATATTGTAGCGCAAGAGCTAGGGCATTTTAGAGGTGACATTACTGAGACTTATCTTAGGTGACTTCGAATTCGGCATGCCGAATCCACTAAATAGCACAGAGAATTTTTATTGGTATTCATATACCCCTTTTGCTCGACTAATGTAACCTTACGTTTTATTCATTTATTGCAAGCACAAGGCTTCGCTCTCATTCACCCGTTCAAACTCACTACGCTCCTTTAGCTGCGGCTTAAAATGATCTGCCTGCAATTTCCTTCACTCAACGTGAGAAAGGTTACGTTTTCACAAAAAGGAGTTATAACATGAATGTTTCTTCAGTTTTAAAATTCACAGGTGGTTTAGCTTTAGCAGTAGTAAGCGGTGCTATCGAAGGTGACAAGCAAGATAAGTCACAACAGCAAACACATCGAAACAATAGTTACCAAAACAGCTTCAACGACCAACATAAAGCTTACGGTGAAACATACCACAAGCGTTTTAAGTAACGAGCTCCTTTATAAAAAAGCCTCTTGAAAAAGAGGCTTTTTTTCATTGTTTACTTAATTTTACTTCAGACTGATGAAAAGACTTTAGCGCACTGGCAACATCATTAATTTGTGTCCAAATCATTTTTGCTGGCCATCCTTCAAATGGCTCCCAGGCATGTTCGATAACAAACTGATCCATTTCATCATCATCCCTATCATTAAAATCGAACGGCAAATGTTGACAAAGAACTTGACCACTCGCAGCAATCATTGCCCTGATATCAATATCATCTTTATTATTAATGTTTGATTTATTGTTCGTATTTTCATTCATATTGAACCTCCGCATATTGCGATTTATAGGCAGCTTAAAAGCGCCTGTTTTGTTTAGTTGTTTCGATAACTATATTAGATAAATACCAGGAGCATTAATAGCATTTTTTTATCACTACTATTTATATCCCCCTTATTTGATTGCAATTACAGCGACCGGTGCCAGGATAATTTTACGTTTTTGATGGCACACTAACGAAAAGACTTCAAATACCCACCATTAGCATTGAAATTTCCCAAGAACGTCCAGCATTCCAACATTCTGCTAATATTGTAAGTACACAATAATAATCAGCTGCTTACATATGAATAGTGAACACGTACATATCTGTGACGAAGTGTATAAATCTTTTCTGGTTCAAAAAAAGATAAGCCAGTATTTAACTAAAGTAGGGTTTGATGTAAGGCGGTGGAAAACATTAATAGCGGTTGCTGAACATTCTGGTTCATCTTACATGGAGCTCGCTAAATATTCTCATGTAACATGGGATTGCTGTTGGGGCCATTTACAATCAATGTCACAACCTAAAGAAAAATTTCCAGAATATCCTTTAGTAAAAGAGATCCAAAAAAGCGATAACATTCCAGATACTCGCTATTTTATAGAACCAAGCGGTGTTTTAATTTTAAACGAGCTTTGCCGACTTCTAAACGAAACAAATACCTTACAAAGCGATGTACTTTTCAAAACGGAGCAACAGTGGTTACTAAACGATAAAGATATTGCGCTTGTTAACTTCTCTGTTAATGATCCTTTAACAAAAAAGGAGCTAGACAAATTCTGTAATACCTTACCAGAATTTAAATTGCCACTAGAATGCACTGTAAGCAATGTGGTTAACAAATCAATTATAGTGAATGTTTACCTCGATCAAGATGAATCCTTATGGGGTATGCGTGATGTATCAGGTGAGAAACGATTTACCAAACTAGGAGATAGCGTTGAAGTGGATGGTGAACGCTTTTTTCAATACTTTAAGCATTTTCATCCTGAAATCACTTTAACCAAGCCATAAGTTTAGCAAGGGCTTAGTAGTATGAAGGCATTGGATAATAAAAAAGGCGCTATAGCGCCTTTTATAAGTTAAATAGGTTGATACTCATCTTTTAGTGGACAATCTGGCTCTTCAAAATCTCCAGTGACAGTGTGTAAATATGTCCCATTAAGATTGATGCAACACACCTTTATACCGTTTTCTAACTGGTATACAGGCCTTCCCCAATCATCTTCATAAAGAAAAGTTGCTGTTTGTCCATTTTTCAAAGTTAAGTCTTTCATCATAGATCCTCGCTTATTGCGTTTCGTAGGCAGCCCGAAAGCGCCTGTCTGTTTTATTTAATAAATTCACTTACATATTAACTCGACTCTAATACGTGCTCAACCTTGATAGCACTTTACTATATCTACGCCAGGTTAAAACACTATATTTGATAGCACTTTTTACTACTCGAGTTACATTGGCCAACCATTAATGATTGCAATAAAAAAGGACGCTAAGCGTCCTTTTTTATGCCCTATGGGCTATGTATGTCAATTTACTGTTGGTTTTGGTCAGCTGGTTGGGGGCTAGCAGCTGAAGCTGCTTGCTCTGCTGGTTTTGAACCAAGTAAACAAATATCGTTCACGATAACTTCAGTTGTGTAACGAACGATTTGTTGATCGTCTGTCCACTTACGAGTCTTATTTTTTCCTTCAAAATAAGCTTTATTGCCTTTTTTAAGAAAATCTCTAGCAATTTCTGCTAAACGACCATAAGCCACCATACGGTGCCACTCAGTAGATTCTTTCATTTCACCAGATTGCTTGTCTTTCCATTTTTCTGTAGTAGCTACAGTGAAATTTGCAACAGGTGTACCATCAGGCATGAAACGTACTTCTACATCATCACCAAGGTTACCAAGAACAGTTACTTTATTAATTGAATTAGACATAATTATATCCTCGCTTTTGCGTTTTATAGGCAGTCCATAGACGCCTGTTTTGTTTAAAGTTAAATCACTAATAATTATACATAGTGATAAAAAAATAACCAGTATTTTTATAAAAAGGCCTTCGCGCCAATTCTTAAGATAACAGCTCTAATTAAGAGCTGCGCGTACGTTTCCATACGACTATCCTTTAAGGCTGCGTAATTAATTACGCTGGATTACAAGCCTTCCAGGTCAACCTGGTTGTACCATAGACAATTGTCTCCCAGGTAGGGGATGTTCGTATAGCGAACAACTCTCGGCGCGAAGCCTGTTTAAACCTTTGTTTATGAATTTCCTATCAGGTCGGCCAAATAAATATCCTTGACCATATTTGCACCCTAATCTTTGCACAACTTCTTTTTCGATAGGCTTTTCAATTCCTTCAGCAAGAACAAAACAACCTTTGACACTTGCTATGTTTACAACCGATTCTACTATAATTTGTTTTACAGGACTACTCTCGATTCCTGTCACAAATTCCCTGTCTAATTTGATCCCCTGAACTGCCAACTTTTCTAAATGTTTTAAGTTCGAATACCCACTTCCAAAATCATCAATCACAACGCTAATATCAAGCTCATTCAACCTTGATATTGCTGAAGAAACACGCTTGTAATCTGAAATAACTACGTTTTCTGTAATTTCTATTTCTATATTTTCGGGTGACAGTTTATTTTTATCAATCACCTCCTCGAGGTAATTGATAAAAAAATCATGTTCAAGTTGAATTGGCGATACATTAATTGCCAGCTTATGAGCACTATTTAACATCAAACTATCTGACTCAATACAATCTAACATTACTGGCCACAACCTAAGCCATGAACCAACATTGTCGATTTTATCGAGAAACGATGCAGGAGTTAAAACTCCTAGGGTAGGGTGCATGAGTCGAATTAACGACTCATACCCCCTTAACTCTCCACTATCTAAGCAATATTGCGGTTGGTAGTGGAAACAAAAATAGTCCAAAAGAGTAGGCTCAACGACTCGAGCCTTCTCAATCATGACTTAGCTCCCATTTTGGTTTTAACATAATTTTTCCCTTTGTTAATGCCACCTTTAACAGCGCCAGAGCCTGATTTACCCGCACTACCAGCACCACCTGCCATGTTACCCATAGCACTATCAACAGAAGCTAATCCCACCCATCCAAGAGCCATTGAAAAAACAACTGGAGCGTATAGGTATAATCCAGATGCTATCCACTGGGAGAACAGCTGTGTATTAATCTCATCAAAGTCTATTTCTAATGCAGTAAGCAACGTATCATCGATAAGGCGAGATAATTCCCAAAAGAATGGCCAAAATGAAATAGACATTAAAACCCCTATGAAAAGACCAATATATTTCCACTTGTATCGGCCCATAATAATGGCAGGAACAAACGCTATAATTACCAACATCATTATAAAGGGTTTCACCATTGGCATAGCTAGCTGAAGCATACTAGCACCTGAAAATTGTGAGACAGATTTAGTTGCTAAACCAACAGTACCTAAGCCCCGAAATAACCAATCCGTAACACCGTCATCACCTTGGGTGCCATAATCAAGCGTTGAAACACTATTTAATTGACCAAGTTTTATAGGTGTAAATAAAGACTGGTGAACTACTGCATCTTTTTTAGCGATATAGACATAGTTATATTTTTTAACCCTATTTAGCTGTGTTACCAAAGAGTCGTAAACTTCATCTTCGTTTTCTTTCAACCAGTCTTCGAGTGAGTTATAAAGGCGAGTACTTAATCCATGTTCAGAGACATATGGTGTATTTGTGACACCAACCCCAAGCCACCACTCTTTACATGTAGGGTAGCCATATCCACTTGGTAGATTTTCACTTTCTGCTATCTTATTTGACGAGCCACCAAACCCATAGAAGGCTTCTTTAGAGTAAAACCCATTGCCTTCAGCATTATCGTAATAACCAATATCTACTATAAGGTTTCTACCTCCTGGCCAGTTTTGATCGTCTTGCAATGCAAGCCCTTCCTCTCGTAGCCATTTCATACGCGCAGGGTTAAAACACCAACGTATAAATTTTTGAGTCTCTTGAAGTAATACTGGGTCAGTAATTCTTTGATTAAGCATGCCGTCTGAGATTAATCTAATGTCTGTAGTGCATGGTAGGTCTTGCACAGCCCAGTTTTTTATACCTTGTGCCATTGCTATCCCTACATAAAACAGGACAGGTAAGCGTATGTCTCTCCCCCCTAATTGAGCCACCATATTTCCGGTAACAAACTCGGCTTCTTCACCCGCTATTTCTGTGGTAATAGTTCCACCAGTTGTACTATCACTAGTACATTGGCGTTTATAATATTTAATATCCTCAATTTCGAACTTCACCATTGGGTAAATTGCCAACTCTAGCGCCAGTACAATCATAAACATACCCATGACGACTGTTCTGAGAGAGCTCTTTGAATCCCAGTTTTCCTGTGAACTTTCCAAAGAGCCTTTTACAGCCCCTAAAACAAGCCCTATTATTGGTATATAAACCAGTCCTGTACTAACAAATATATCCCACAGGACGTTATATACATAAAAGCCTAGAGCTAACCCATAAGCATCTATAACACTATCGACAACCATGTTACCACCCACCTAGTGACAGCAATTCTGGAAGGTATCCCATAACCTCGATAACAAACAAAAATCCAGCTATAGGTGCATGTAGCTTTTTCATGGTATGTATTTGTCTAAGATTTAAACCTCGCCACTTGCCATATGCCCGAACAATTTCCTTCCAATAAACTATGATGAAAATAACGATCGCTAATCTAGAGCCAACAAAATAACTTCCTGCTCCTTCAATTGCGCTACCAAACTGATAAACAGACTCTTGATGGTTAAATGCTTGAACAGCCAGCGTAATACCCACCATCGCCACTAAAAAGGGGAGCACCAACCAAATTAAAACAAGTTTCAATAACTTGATGTAAAATGCCTTTCTTTTAACGTCCATTAGTTTCTCCCTGTCACCTTCCTGATAGCATTACTAGTGCTTTCATTTATCTTATCTGACCTACCACTATCTCTAACTCGCTTGCGCTCTAACAAATTAACAGCAATAGAATTTCTAGTAATATTCCTGAGCTCAGCATCTTGCTTTAATAGATTCATTTCACCAGTCAATTCATCTATACGCTCATTTAATATTTCAACAGCGTCATCGTTTTGAGCAATATATGCCTCTCGTTTTCCAGAGATTAGAATTCTTCGACCAGCTATAAGTTTTTCGATCACGCTAGCAGTAGCCACTTCTTCAGAAAGCTTTTCTATGAAACTGCTCTTATAGCCACTTTCATCAGAAAGCGCCTCAATTACAGGTTGCGTAATTTCAAATCCCGGAGCAGATATTTTTTCTAACGACTCTTTACTGTAATAGGAAGTAGGAGACTCTAGTAACTTAAATATTTCTTCTTCTATAGCAAACTGCTCTTCCTCTAACACACCATAAACTCCTTTCCCTGGAGTGGTTTGAAGACGATCACAATCCTGGCACGTTCTTAACTGAGTAGTACCTACAATACCTGTTATCCATTTTTCCGCTTCTTCAGGAGTGCTCCAGTATTCAACATACCAAGGAGTATTTTCATCTTTAGATAATGTACTTTTAGATGTCGAATCCCTATTGGCCAACTGATTATATCCAGCTCTGATAGCGTCTTTTTCTACCTCTATTGGCTCTTGGTTTTTACCACCTTTCTTTTCTCCACCAATCCAAGTTACGCCATTCTCGCCTTTGTTTTTATTAACATTTTCTTCTAGCTGTACAACATCGGTATTTTCAGCATTTTCACTACTCGACATCCAATCTTCATAACCAGAAACTTCAACCCATCCAGACAGTTCATCATTACCATTTGTGATCATCTTTTGAGTCATCGCTTCGCAAGATTCAACTGAAGCAGAGAATATATCTCCAGCTTCAATTTTTCCTTGCTGCATCATTTCGTATAACTGCGGGTCTGAACGCGCTATTTCCATCCACCCCCACGAAGATATAACCCCAGTAGCGCTTGCTATCATATCGTCAGCCAACTTTTCCATTTCACCAGTAATACCATTCAACAAGTTAGTAACGGATAAGGACGCATCAAAATCACCGCACATCAAATTATTGTGCCACTCAATACCACCACCAATCGGTATAGTTCGATTTTTACGCCTTTTTATTTTAGAGCCACCACCAATTTCGTAGTAAAAGTTACCCCCTAAAGCACTTGAACCAACTTTACCTTTATCATTCTTTTCTTCAGCAACAGAAACTGTCGAGATAGTAGAGAGCGATATCCCTACCACTAAAGCTGTTAGACTTAACTTCTTACTTTTAATTTTCATTTTGCACCTCTACCGAAAATAGAAATATTTGCCCTTTCTTTTCACAACACTCATATGGACGCCAAAACTGAAATCCGTAATTACCATCTTTACTTCTCAAATGGCTATAACCATCTTTACCTTGGTTCTTATCTGAGTTGTTACGAGTAGAAGGCTCCCCGAATATATGACAAGTAGATTCCGCTTTAGGGTAGAGCATTTGCCACTTACCTTCAGAAGATGTCCACTCCTTAACTTGGCCAGGTGGCCACCAACCATCTTTACTATTCTTTTCACCCAAAAAGTTGTAAATGTGCATCGCTCCTGAATCAGTAACTATATCTGCCGCTCTTTGAGCGAACACAGCTGAAGCCTTATAGGTGTCGTTTTGCATTAAACTACCTATACGTGGATACACATTCCCAAAGCGCCCCGTAAAAAGAAAATCTTTATTTTCCCCATCATTGCGCTCACCAACTTCTCGCATGCCTGGAACCCATGTAGCCATATTAAAAAATTCGGTATATGGAAAACGCCAAGAATAGTAATCGATAGGAGAGGTAAAATAAGGCTGGTACATTGTTACCCCTGATTCGCAAAAGTAGTCCATACTCCCTAAAAATTCAGAAACAGGTATTAGGCCAGGGCTACCAATAACATCTACATGACGACTAATCACTTTGGAGCTCGGTTTTTTATTTTTTTGATTTTTCTCTTGCTGACCAGCATTAGCAGGAGTAGATCCTGATTGACTGGAACCAGCCAACTCAGATATAAACGACATTTCATCCCAAGGCACATCACCTGGATTCTGATACACTTGAACAATAGCATCAGGGTTAAAATGACGGACTTTAAGACTTGTTTCGACACTACAGCTAACAAGCGTGCATTTTAGCCAAAAACAAACACCCGTAGGCTTCCAATCAATACAACTGAAAGAAAGACTATTCTCCATAATTGAAGCGCTATTAATTTCTGCCGAGGCATCAAACGAAGGCAATAAAAGAAGCGCTGCACCATACATTAGACTGAGGTTATTTTTCATCTATAACCCCTTTTTCAATCGACAGGCTTACAGCCCTTTTTGCATCAACAGTTCCATACACTACATACTTTTTGTTTATGACTACCGCTGGTAATTCTCTAACACTAAGACGAAAGGCCTCTCCAACACCTTGATACCCATCTACAATTGTTCTAATAACTTGTTTACCTTTGTCGCTATTGGCAAAACGACTCATATAATTAGAGGCCGCTTTAAGGTTAGAGGGCATATTGAGGTTTATTTTTTCTTGCTGAAGCCTAGACGAGTCCAAATTAAAATATTTAGGTTTTACCCCATTAACACTATTCAAAACCTGAACCGATTGACTTTCCGTATAGAAAACATCGATGCTAGACAGCGTTTCAGCTTTAATTTCCCAGCTCAAAATCAAAGCCACTAACAAAATAAGAACACGCATATATTCCACCTACAATATCAATAGATGTCATTTTCTACGTTTAAATGAAATATTTCTGAAGAAAACCCAGGTGAGTTATGGAGGGTTTTATATAGGATTCGGCATGCCGAAAATTTACTGGAAACAAAAAAGCCTCTTATAAAATATATAGAGGCCTTTAAAAGATTACGTATTTTTTAATACTACTAACGAAAATATTTAGCATGAAGCTCACCAAAGTTCTTCTTAGTTTCCGCTTCAGCTCGCGTCATATCGTCACCATTAACTCGAATACCGTCTTGGCCATCAGAAAACTCTTCCACATTTTCATTATTTTCTTCAGCACCTTCTAAACTACCAATAACAACAGCTGCGGCAAGTCCAGTTGTAAATTTCAATGCTTTAGTAAACATATCAATCCCTCTCTTTAATTTTGGGACACTCTATAGCACTCAATAATATCAGAGTACCTATCTTTGACCCATGACCTTTTTATAGGCCCCCAATCCAAAATATGATAACCACCAGTTTTCTTAGCACCGACCCTATCAGCTGTAATACCGATAAGAGATAGGTTCTTCACATTTTCTTCAACAGTTCTTCTCGACCAACCTAGCTCTTCTGAAATCCGAGTAATACTAATAGGCTTATCTTGCATACTTATAAAGTATGCTAACACTACTTTTTTATAAAATGGCCCTTTAAACAATCCGTCGGGTTTCATCAACTAACTATAAAATTAAGAACATAGTTAATATATTACACACTGATAAATACAGGTCAAGTAATATACACTTTTTATGTTCATTATTTCATCATTAAACAAAGTTATACTTCAACTACCGCCTCGTAAACTCGTTGCTTACTGACGTATTCGCCTTGCAATGAAGTAACATTACAAGGCACTGCGTCCAGCCTATTTTGATTGCACTTAAACTTTCTGCAGCCGGCTTCAGTAAAACTTTATGCAATCATTAATACTAATTTAACCTGGCATATTACCAATGCAATGCAATCTTTGTTCTAATTGTTTTTAACTAAACACAACCCTTTGTTTGATGACCAAGTTCTTATAGGGTTAGGTTTATTAGGGAATTCATCGTTAAGCACGTCAAACATCTGCTCTTTAAGCCCATGCTGCATATAATTTAACCACTCGGTCATCATAATTGTATTTTCATTATTTTCATGACGCTTTACAGTCATTAGAATCTGATTACCGTCTCCTTTAAAGAATAGATTTAGCTCTCCATTCTCCAATTTAGTATCTTCACTCTCAGCACCTCCAGCTTTTGGTAATACCGCCTTATATACCCCATTTGTAACTTTAATTAACTTGATAAAGTAACCATGTTGATTCAACTCTCTATCAAGTACTTCAATGGCATCACAACTAGATCCCGCCGTAGCTTTATATTCACCTTCTATACTATCAGCAGCCAATGCTGCACAAGAAAACGAACCACACAATATCGACATTAATAGTTTTTTAATCACTATTACCCCTAATTCTTAGTTTTAATATTAGACAAAAAGTTAACCACACTAGCATCTGACTGAAAAGCAAAATTCATAACATTTTCAGTCACAATCAGGTATTCATCGTCGCCAGTTGTAGTTTTAAATAAGTATGATGAAGTATCCAAAACATAAATTGGATTGTTGTACGCACTTGGAATAGCAGCATTAGCACTAGACCAACGTGATTTAGATAAATCCCCAGTAGTAATACTTCCAACAGTTCCATCCTCATTTAAAGTTTGAAAGCTTGTTGATGTAGTAGAACTAGATCCTGTTTTATTGGTGTATCGATATGAAAACATACGGTCAACACCTTCATATGATAAATAGGCCTGTAACCAGTTCATGCTTACTGACGCTGATTTTGTACCAGTGAGAACGGCTGTACCACCATCATTAGCAAGGATATAAGTAAAACGAGAAGACCTATCAGACCCAGTGATCCAACCATAAGGTAACGAATATGAGATATTAGCCACTGGCTCAGACCATGCCACAGCAGAATCTCCGTCTCTAATACCACTCCATGCTCGACAAGCACTGCCAGAATCCCACTCAGTCCAATATGTATTCAATGAACTGCCATTACTTGTTCGACTACCAACACCCGTTCCCGTACAGCTATAAGTATTACTATGTGTAGGCCCATTTCGTGTAATCATACTGATATTAGTAGTAACGTAGGCAGTAGACCTTACGTTACCGTTTTGAGTCGCCATTAGTGGAGGAGCAACAACATCATACGTAAACACATTATCAAAATCCGCTTTTGGTAAAATCAGCCAACTCTGCAAAGTAGTTTCATAGCTAGCGACAGTGCCATCTGACAGCTCGATAGAATATTGAAAATCATAAGCACCACCACCGCCTTGTGCTATTAACATAGGAATAGTAGATAGAGAAGTTGATGCTGATTGTGTATGTGCATTCACAGTTATGTCATTACCCAAATCATCTTTTAGCGTTACTGCTCCAGATGTAACTTTTCCTTCCTGGTAATTCCACTTAGTCTCTGCGGCATATAAGCCGCACGAAACAGAAATAACTAAAAGACTTGTAATTAACTTTTTCATAGTAACCCCTTGTAGTAAGCAACCATTAATTTATTAACAATATTTGTCGGTGGTTTTATCGTTGGTGTAGCTAAACCTTCTTCTATCAACAGTAGATTTAGCGGCCTACCATCAGGGAGCCACACCACCACACATCGATGTAATTCCCCGTCCTTTTCGTATTCGTAGTAATCAACTTCGGCTTGTTGTCTAAAATAGTTTTTAACTAAAACAGCAGCAGCATGTTTGTTAGTAACATTCAAATCTGCTAGCTCTGCGGTAACTGTACTGATACCGCCATTTTCGTCATAAATACGAATTGCAATATGCCCATCATTAGTAAACCCTTCGATATTTACCCATGAACGGCTTACTGGTTTAGTGATTAAACCATCCTTCTCAAAAGACAATTCCCTATATTGATACTTTAAATATTGGGAAAGATTTTGTGAGTACTTTTCCACGCCTTTAAAGTGATATTGAAATACTGCTCGGCTGTTAAATATCAAGAATGCAAACACTACCAATACAGCTATAATTGCTAGTGTTTTTATGCTAATCGCATAACGCATCCAGTTAAGAAAACTTCTCATCAACCACCCTTACACCGACAAATTGATAAACTTGCCATCCACCTTGAAGGACAGTTTTTTTAGATTTTTAGAAATATTATGAAGACGTGGAATCGTTATGTTTCCAGTGCTAGTGAATATCTCAGTACTTGAAATATCTTGGCCAACCATATAAAAACGTCCGTTAATGATCGCCCCTTCTTTAGAAACGCTATTTATTGTAAGCCTTTCTTTTAGAATAGATTTGAAATCAACCTCTACATTAACTGCCTCAACGACCACTTCTTTTTCAGCAGCAACAGCAGATCGAGTATAGAAAATACTCTCACTAAGCTCCGCTTGCTTTACATCGCTCTCTTCAGCCAGCCCTTTTGCCAATGGCAAAGGGCTACGATTAGCAACTTTTGTTTGTGTGTTAACCGTAGCAATATTGCCAATGGGGGCTAACCGACTTGCTTCACCTGATAATTGTGTTAAATAATTATCAACTTCATTCAGTACGCCTAATGCTACGATAACTAAGAGTAATTTTTTTCTATTAGGAGATATTGCTTTCATTTTTACTTCTCCGTGACTCGTAAGTGAACACAAAGCTCATCAAAAACTACTGTAGGAGTGCCGTTTTTCACGGATATAGTTAAAGTGTTCCACTCAACATCTTTTCTGCTCTCAAGCCTCTCAATGCCATTCATCAAATTAATCAATGAATTCGATTCAGCGATAAAACCAGTGCCACTGTTTTTAATACAGCGCTTCATAAGTCCCAGGTCAGCGCCTTGGTAAGTAACACTACCCAGTGACCCTTCAATAAAATCATTGCCGTGAGACACCAACCCTGAAGAGCCGATATTTAACGCTCTAAATAATGAAATGATCGATATAATATCTTCAGAATCGGTAAAGCTATTTTCCCAAGCTTTAATAGTCGGTTTTAGCGCATCGTAAGTCGCTTTGACCTGAGACACGTTCCTCGTAATATTTTGTTGTTGTTCAATCCTTTTAGTGAATATCTCTTGCATTTCCATTCCATAAACCAAAAGTAAGGCAGCAAAACCGAACAACCAAAGTGAAATAATCGAGCTATATTTACCCTTATTCATTAGACCCCCAACGTACCTATTAACGGAATATACAAACTCTTTTGACCGTCCTGGCCTGATACTCTTGGACGCCCTGATGACCGTATATCTACACCTAACGCATTACTGACACTACTCACTACTGCATCCACTACGGCATTCTTATCTGATTCATTTTTTAATCGGACAGAAACTGTCAGCATGAAATTAAAATCACCTGTACTACTTCCTGATTCTTTTTTCTTGGAGTATCTAAGTTCAACTAAAGCAGGGTTAACACCCTTGAGTTCACGCTGAAGTACAGGAATAGCTTTTAAAAGCTGTTTGACATAACCAGAATGCGTTACATGGTTATTCTGTAATGACTCTAAATAATATTGCCTATCTTGTAACAATTTTATTGAGACAGAACGATTGTGATAAACATCGGAAATACCACTAATTTCTTTCGAATAATTAGTTTTCTCATCTTCGAATGCCAGTATATTTTGTTGATAAAACAAACCAAATAAACCAGCCATCGCTAAGGTAGAAACAACAGGTAAGATAAACTGTTTAGTGTCGCTTTCAGCTACTAGGTTTAACGGCACTCTAGCAGCTTTTTCAAACGGCTCTACGCCATAATCTGTAACATCTTTATTGCTAGCTAAACCAGGAATAGAAGAGGTGTCTCCGCATACTGCTATATCATCCCCTTCAACAGCGTGAGCTCCTTTTAGCCACGTTGTAATGTCATTGGCCACTTGGAATTTTGAAAGTACCTTTTCCTGGTAAGTACAAAGCACCACACGATCTAAAATTTGCCCTGGAGACTTTTTCAGTACATCAACTAAAGACGCACCAATCACTCTATATCGATATATTTGCACGTAAACATTGTTGTCATCGCCAGGGAAAAGCCCATACATCAACGTATTTTTAATTAGGTTTCTTCTGCACCAATCCGCTATCGCATATTGTGATACATACACACCTTTATGTGAGTGAAATTTTGAAGCTATGTCAGTATCGATACCGACAAACAATTTAGCTCCTTTAGTAATCAACTTTGGTAATGGACTGTTGACGTACATATCTGGCTGAACAATATAATCATCAGGCATTTCCGCTTGAGATTTTTCGTTTTGTTTATCAGTTCCCAAAATCGCAGTAGTAGCATCACCACAAAGAAAATACTTTTCTTTTTTACTTATTTTTTCTTCAACATAAGTAGATATAAACTTCATATTATAATTGTCCCTGCATCGCACTTATTTGAGCCGTAAATACGAGTAACAACATACTCATAATGGTAAACCCCGTAATGACTACCGCAGCGCTTATAGCGATGCCAGTAGCTTTTTCTATACTGGTTTCACCAATTTCAATTAACCTTTCAACTACGGCTTGTAATCGTTCGTCTAGCTTCCCTGAAGGGCCACCAACTCTAAAAGCAGCAACTAATAACAATGGCCAATCATTTCTAGGATCGTCCTTTTCCCACAGCTCACTATTTGTCACCTTGTCCCAATCTCCAGAACGCCTAGAAATATCTTTAGCAAGCGCAGAAAAAGCTCTACTCATATCGTCTGGCACAGTGTCTTTCGCTAATTCAATAGCATTAAGAAATGGGATACCGGCTTTTACTGACATCGATACATAATTAGCCCAACCACCCCACATTAAATGTTTGACGCCAGTACCATAGATAGGAATGCTTAGTGAAAGGTTAAATAGTGATTTTCTAAGCTCATTATTTGTAGCGACGAAGAAAGGAAACGACAGCAAACCTCCCCCTAAAACAGGTAAAAGCCAAGGAGTCGTATTAAGCAAATCATTTAACCACAAGCTAAAACCGAAAATACCTTGCTGCCTCGCTTGATGGTCTACCAACCCTGATATTTTCGGCAAACCATATGCTACAAAGAAAAACCCTACCATTAGTGCCAGGAATAAAATAATTGCTGGAGGAATTAGCTTTTTACGAGCTGAAGACATCGCTTTATTCATCATATTTTCATGACGCGCTATCCCCATAAGAACGTCAGGCAAGTTACCAGATTGCTCACCTAAATTGATTTGTTCAATAATGGCACTGTCTAATAACCCTTCCTTCTTCAACGTGTTATAGAAGCTGTCACCACGCTTTAGGGAATGATGAAGATTAGATATTTCATCAGATTTCTTTGGTAATATTTTGGCTAACAGGCCAACAGCCTCAACAATATCTACTCCTGCTTCGAGTTGATCAGCCAGATTTTCAAAAAATATGATGGTTTCTTTTTGATTAAACATGACTATCCCTCAAATAGAACACTTACTGGCGCAGTATGTGATTCAATAAAAGGCATCATTGATTCTGAAAGCGTTAAAACACGCTTTTTCTTCAATTTATCGATTTTGCCAGGGTCATCAGATAACAACATTTCCCTTATTTCAGGCGTTAGTTCTAACACTTCACTTACGGGCTTTCTATCGACTCGACCTACGTGATTACACTTGTCGCAACCTTTACCTTCATGCGCCACTTCGTCCGGTAATGTAATCTCTGTTCCACTAACCTTGTTAATAAATTCAATGTATTCAATTTCAGTATCGGTAATGGGCTCAACTCGTTTACAGTGGTCACATAAAATAGGAATAAGACGTTGGCCAAACAAATGGGTTATTGCATTTACAACCATTTGTTTTTGATCTTGGTTATTAATCATGTTCAAAATTCTGTCCATACCTTCGACTGTGCTACTGCCATGAATAGTCGCTAGTGTTTTGTGGCCCGTTACACCCGCATTTGCAGCAAAGGTAGCAGTATCACCATCCCTAATTTCACCAATCATCATAAAATCAGGATCATGACGCATTAACGCGCCTAGATATTTCTCTAAACTCTGTTTTTTATCTAAGCCATCAATGAGTTTAAATTCGACTTGCGAAATGCCATCTACTTCACGCTCTACAGGGTCTTCAACTGACATTCTTGACTTCGTGTCATCATAAATGCCTCTATGCGCCTCTACCATTCCGAGCTGTGTCGTTGATTTACCAGAGCCAGTAGGCCCTACCATTAACACCAAACCATTATCACCAATCATTGCTTGTCTGATATATTTCTGTACATCAGAGGCAATACCAATTTCATCGAGGTTAATAGAGCCAACTTCGTTATCTAACAAACGTAGTCGGATAGATACCAGGTTCTCTGAATAATTATTGTCAGTACCTAACGGAATGAAGGACGCACGTACTTTTATCGCCTTTCCGTCGATAATGTAATGATATTCACCATCTGCTGGCTCTCTTAATGCCGCATGGTCTTTAGTTGCTCCAGATTCTTTTTGCAGGAAGCTTTTTATGATGTGGTATTCGGGAATCATCGGCCTTAAATCAGGTCTAGCCGACATTTTACCAAGCACCCTAAGCTCGATGTTGACGCTATTTCTTAACGCATCTGGAACGATATGTATATCAGTAGCCCCTTGTTTCAGAGCCACTTCATGCCATAAAGCCAAACTACGTCTTTGCTCTTCGGCCATCAATGTAGCATGATGCAAAACACTACTAGCGCTTTCGCTATTCTCTGATATACGAGTAACACTGTTTTGTGCTGAAGCAATCATTTCAGCATTAGCAGACACACCTAATCTAAGCTGGATATTTCTTTTGGCTTTAACCGATGTTTCACCATCTTTATCTGATAGCTTCAGGTGCTTAAATATCGCGTATTTTGCTTTATCAACTTCAGCAATACCGTTTAGTTCATTGAATGACTCACCAATTTCGGAAAATACTAAAACAGGATTTGTCAGCTCAATTAATACCAGTACAGCGTTTAATGATCTGCAATTGTCTAGAACATCTTTTTCACCCATTGCAGGATGAATAGATACACCATCACCTTCAAAGGATTCAAAGTATTGAACCCCTCTCTGTAGAGATAAAATATTATTCTTATTTTTCCCTAATAAGCTACGTTCATCGTCTCTAGCACCGTGAATTAACTTATCCATTATTTTTTGTTTAGAGACGCTACTACCATTATCAGCTAATATTTCTTCAATTCGCTCCGCTGTAAGCAATTCAAGCTTTTGTATTATTTGACCTGTTCTAAGGTGCTTAGACTCCACATCTAACTGAAGTAGAGCTCTATCAATAATTTGTTCGCTAGGGTTATTCCAACCCCAAGCGCTTTTGGCATATTCAAAAGCATACTGTCTATTTAATTCGGTCATAATTGAATATCTCTTCCTACTAACAGCGAATTACCCGCGCTATCTAAAAATGGTAATCTTGTTGATAATGCAATATGGGTAGATGAAACTTTGTTGAAAACAACGGGAATCCCCCAGTTGTTGTACAGGTCTGAACAACCCAATGCAGCCCCGTCAAACACATAAACACCGTTGCAAGCAGCGGCAGTTCCGGTAAATCCAGCATATCCTGCTAAATCACCTCTTGTGCCATCTGCAAGTGCGTTACCTGGCAGATCATGACCACCCCATAACACTAATCTGGCCATTGTCTGGTCTAATTGATATACAGCTTTCTTTCTTGCCGTAAGGATATGATTCAGGTTGCTTCCCAAGTAATAATTTGAAGTAGAGTCAGGGCAGTAATCCCCATCTTGATTAAAAGATGTCGCTCCACACTCGTTATTATTTAAAAACGCTACTTGGTCTTTCGTATCGTAATGATCAGGTATGTAAACGATAAACCTCTGATATTGGTATTCAGCTCCTGTAATATTCACAGTGCTATAAACCATATTAGGTTGACGCTCTATTATCGTTCTTACTTGCTCGTAACCATCGCTATTCGCAAGGTCATTGAGGCTAGCAGGGTACGCTGTATTTTCTTCATAAAACTGAAGCATACCCTTTGCCACTTCAGCGACATCTTGACGCTGATTTACTGCTCTTTGATATTTAGCTATCTCCATCAAGTCATCATTAACAATGAAGGTTGATTGGATAACCGCAGATAAGAGAAGTAAAACAAGTAAGTACATGTTTGGCTTACTTCGCTACTACAATCGTCAACGTATGTAAGCCAGTGCCACCATCGGCTGTATAACGAATAGTACCCGTTGTATCAGGAGTATTTGCAGCATAAGCACTAGATTGGTCGTATTTTTCTACTAAGTAAGCAACTTCTTCACTTGTAGCAGGGGTATATACCCAGTGCATTTCTCTATTGTTGGCAGGATTGCCAATTGTGATAACACTAGCACCATCTTGATAAACACCTACACTTGTACCAGCAACAGGCTCTGTAGTTACTTGCACCATGTTTCGCATAGGCGTTATATTCAAATTGTCGTAAGCAGTCTGGTATGCAGCAGCGACACCCGTACCTGTGAACAATACGTCTTCAAGTGAGTTATTTGCTAACACCATTGGGTTGTTTGGCGTTACACCACCGCTACCTAATAGCTGAAATAATCCAGACGCTGCACTCGTACCATCAACAGCGAGAGTATATTTCTCCAATGCTGTAGCACTACTTTGTACACCAATATATTTAGGTAGTACCTTAACTGCTAGCCATGTAATGATTGCCAGGACAATCAAAAGCTCCACTAAAGTAAAACCACCGTTACGCTTGTTAAGTAATTTCATCGTTTTTTTCCTTATTTAAAAACCAAGAACAAAGTTGTTTGCGGCTACGGCAGAAGGTGCCGAGCCAGAAGATAAAGTGCGATTAATTCGCAGTGCGGCCCCATGAGGTTGAGCATTAGCACCCAATCCCGCAGGGTCATAATCAGGACAGTATTCAATACGGCCACCCCAAGGCGTTGTGGCCATCGTTGATACTGGTGAAATATTTAATTGATTCAAGATGTTCACGTTTGCAGCATCTAATTGATACCACTGATCATGACAATCTTGGTTAGTAGCTGGGTCTGCCACTACAGGCGCTGGAGCACCAGCACCCGTAGGTAATAGGTAAAAGTTTGTCGTAGTACCTGGAGCAGCAGCTTGTAATTGATTCAGGAAACTCGCTCTAAGTGCATCACGAATACTCTCCAAGCGTCCTCTAGTCGTTTCCATCCATCCTAATTGAATACCATAAGTATTAAATGGATAAGGCCTTACATCATCCCCTCCTACATTCCAGGTGTTAACATTTGCTGCGGTTAGTACAACACTATCACCAGGAATACCTGTAGCTGATGGATTACATGTAGCGTCAGCTAACGGGCATTTTGTTTGATAGATAACAGCATGATCGTAATTTAAAACAACCGTATCACCCGTATTACCAAATAACGGCACAGTCCTAGAAAGTGCTATTGGCTGATAAGTTCTAACCCTACGAGAAGCAAAACCATCATCATTAATCATATCTAAATGCACACCAGCATTTGATATGTAACCCATCAAGGTAGCATTAGTTGGATCTGCTACTGATGACGTAAACCCTCCACCTGTATAAACAGCAGGCAAACGGCCATTATTTTCATTGGCAGCCCATTGTTGAAGCGCTTTACCTAATCGACGGTTAACATCTGTAGCTGTTTCAATATAGGACGCTTCCTGGTATATCTGGTATACACTTACTAATCCTGAAGTAGTGGTTGCAATAGTGGCCACAACCACTAACGCAACTAACAACTCTAACAAACTAAAACCCGACGAATGACGCTTACTATTCATTGTTTACACACCTTCTACTCTGGCTTGCGTTTCAGCGTGAGTAGTAGCCTTAATGAATAGAACTAAGTAATATTTTTGTCTTGTTACTGTTTGTGCGCTTTTGCCAAACACACCACCAACAACACTGTCTTTTAATCCCGTAGCTCCACCATTATCATTGTTGTAGCTTACGAGCTCACGACCACCAAGAATCACCATAGAGCCATTCTTACCGACAATCTCACCCTTTATTTCAACAAACTCTTGAATTGGATAGTCAGTAGTAACCACTCTCGCCCCTAATTCACCGTTAACCACTTGCTGAATAGTGCCAGTGCCATTTTGAACAACTTGCGTTAATTCCACTTGAGCTCTAACTAGCTCTTTTTTAGGGTTATATCGAGGCAATATTTTTAAGCTTGTACCAAAGTCGATTGGTATAAGCGCATTGTTACTAGAGGTTGTACTGCCTGACTCTGTGCTATTTGTCTGACTTTGGAAATTTTCTAATAGAACAGTTCGAGAAATATTAAACTGACCAGGGACACCAGACGTTGTAGTAACGAAAGGACGTTCTAATGTCTTAGCGTTGTTTCGAGATTGAACGTAGGCATTAAACACTTGTAATAAACCATCTTTACTCACAACACCTAAAAGGTTGTTACTCGCAGTTTCAGCAGCTACAGAAAAGAATTCTCCTGGTTGCGTAGGTAATGACACGGAAGCACCACCAAACACATCATTTGACAACGCTATACCGTACTCATCATTTGCAAATTCGATAAAGCTACTAACATCCAAACCTTTAGTTTCAGTATCCGTTTGAGACACAACAACCACTTGTCCTTCAACAGTAATTTGAGTGCTATAGCTTCTGTCTAAATCCTTCACATAGTTAATGATTTTTTTACGAACATGCTTAGGAGCTTGTACCGATATTCGTCCAGAAGAAGGGTTAAGTGTATACGTACCAATTTGCACATCTTTAAATATTTGACCACTTGAAGAGCCAGTCTGAAATCTTGGATTAGGGCCAGATGTACCACTACTATTACCAACTGGTATTTTAACGGTAAGCATTTGGTTAAGTTCATTTTTAAGATCAACCCAAATATTTTCGTTGCTTTTCAACGTACTCTTATCTTCATCTTCACCAGAGCCAGAAGAGCCACCAGACTGAGAATCCCCTCCAGATTGCGAACCGCCAGACTGAGAACCACCACCTAATGAATTACTCAATAGGTTTTGGCCAACAGATGATTCAAAAGACATCGAATTGGTTAAGTCGCGGTTCCCAATTGACATAGTGTAATAAGATTTTTGCATCGGAATGATACGGACAAACTGACCTTTATCCTCAACAATAAAGTCAGCTCCGACTGAACTAGTAACGATATCTAATGCTGTTAAAGCGTCAGTTTCAGTGATATTTAAACCGTAGTAGGTCAACCCATGTAAAGGTAACTCACTCGAAATATTAATACCTTGTGATTTTATTTGACTTACCACTTCATAAAACGGAATAGCTCCAGAATTTTTGCCACCTTTGATTTTAATAGTCTTATCTTTAAGCCATTTGTGAGCATCAACCACTCTGATAACAGGTGATGGATTAACATAAGGCTTATCTGAAACAATAATTTTAGGGCGTGACTTTTGTTTCTGAATTTTTTCAAAAGCTTCGTCAGCTTCTTTTGTTACCTCTACAGGCTCTTGAATAGCAATACATCCAGACAAAAGCGCCACTAAGGAAATGCTTAAATATTTATACATCTGGACACTCCTGAAAATCTTTTAACGGCAGGACAACTAGTGTTTTATCTCTAGTGTTTAAGCGAGGGATAAGGGGATATTGGTCAAACAAATATGCAATATCCTCACTTAAAGATATGTGTTCTTCAGGCATCGTATAATCAGCCTCAATTTTCCAATCAAGACAACTTGGGATTTTCTCATTCCAGATCACCAAGAGCTTTGATTTTTTGGCTATACGCTCTACGTTCTCACGCAACCAACCAGCCTTAACAGTGACTAATTCACGAACGCTCTCAACTTCTTTGTTAGAAACTGTCGGAACGCTACTCGCTACCATATTATTGGCAGTAGAGGTCATTTCATGTTTAACCATTGCAGAGGGCGTCTTAGCCTTTACATTAGATTGAAATTCCTTTACCCCAAAAACAACGCTATTCCCATTGTTATTAGCCCAACATGACACTGAGAAAAATAACAAAAAATAAATAAACTTGTTCAAATCGACCACCCTATTTCTTTTTCAAAACAACTGTTTTTTCCGAAGCTAAAACTTTGTAGTTATAAGACTCCAAAAACTCTACTACTAAAAAATCCATTAACCTGTAGACCTCTGTGGACGTAGCCTCTTCGCTTAGTAACACTACTTCTAACGCTGGAAGTTCTGCTTCTAAGCTAGCACCAACCTCTTCTTCATAACTCAAAGACCACCCAAACGATAAAAGCACCGATTCAACTTGCTGCAACAAAGAGTCACCATGTGGAACTATCGTTTTTTTCTGAATATTAGAAGTGTAAAATCGTCTTTCGTCTGACGTCAGATAAGTATTTGACTCGGGGACGTACACGTAATCATTACTAACAAGCGTCTCTTTGACATTCTTATCCCAGGAAGGCACTTGATAGAAATAGATAGAGTTGCGGTCTTCTTCGTGTTCTAAGTGCTTAACAATAAGCCTTACATCCCTTTTAAGACCTTTGGCTATATTGCTAATACGTTCAAGCGCTAAAGAATAACCAGCATCATCTAAAGCCATTCCGACCAGGACTAGCTCACCACTGCCTACTGGCATCAATCTTTGTTCAACTGCAAAGTGGTTATTAAACTCTACGTCTTGACCTTTATAGCCAAGCACTAGTTGAGGCTTAACACTTTCCATTGCGTTAACTGTTAAAGCGCTCGATATTGATATAAGTGCTGCAACAACTTTATGTCCAACACCAATACGTTTACTCATACACACCAACCATTTTTAATTTATGGTTGCCATTTTATGAGCTGATAAAAAACAGTTCAGAGAAAAACTAGGGTAAGTTTTAGGGGGTTTTTTAGTTTATGAATATTAATAGCGAGATAATAAAAAAGGCCACTGCTTATTAAAAACAATGACCTTAATATAAATTCGGCATGCCGAATCTTATTTAAGCTGCTCTTTCTATTCCTCGCATTTTATCGAGTCCTTCAGCTACTTTTTTAGCCGCTTCCACTTCTGTTATTCCAAGGTCATCCATAAACTCCTTTCTTTCAGCTTTTTCGTCCGACTCACTCATGGCCAAAGCTAAAGCGAGCGATGGTGGAACCGCCCTAAACAACTCCGAGAGTTTAGAGCTCAAGACCACACCTTCCGTATAAGCATATTTTTGTTTCTTTGCGCTCGCTAGCAAATGCTTCTGCTCTTCTGTTAACTTCTTAAATCTTGCTACTTCATCAACTTCAGCAGGCTCCAACGCTAAGCATATCCACCATTCAAATAGTGACAACATCACCTCTGCTTCGTTAGGAAAATCGGCCATGTTCTGTGTAGCCAACCATAGCCATGCACCAAGTTTACGCCACATCTTAACAATCTTAACTACACCTGGAGCTAACAACGGATTTTTTGTTATTAAATGAGCCTCATCCGTTAAGAATATTATTGGTCTGCCGTCAAACTGATCACGTTCAGCTATATCATTCACATTATTAAGGATAGACATGTAGCTCACAGCTAATTCTGCTTGCCTGTTGTCTTTTACAAATTCGGCTAAATCAACGTGTGTAAAATCACATTCTGGCCATAGATCACCTTCTCTATTGAAAATCTGTCCTGCCAGGCCTTGAGTAAACATTCTCATTGCAGCTGCATACTCAAAAAATCTTTCTTTAACCGATGGTGGATTATTATCATCTTGTGATAATTTCAACAACTCCTCGGCTACGTCTCCAGGGGTTGGCATTTTTCTCCCTTCATCGCGACATAACCTTGCTGCGTTAAGAATAGACTCACGTATTAATTGCTGGTCACCCAACTTAATACCTTTTGATACGTCCTTATCACCACCAGACACCATTATTCTGGCAATAATCTCCATTTCCCCCAGGTAATCCTTTGTGTACTCATCGTCGTCATCTTCAACTTCAGGCGATAACTTGCCATCCTTATATTGCTGCCATACTTCTTCTACAACGTCCACGTCATATTCAGGTCGTTTTCTATTTTCTCCAAACAAAGCAGCTTCTGCTTCTTCTTGTTCTAATGCTTTAAGGGCATTAGCAAACGGCGGGATGATAGTATTAGCACCGCTTTTCATGCTCACTTTATGAGTACTAACACCAGCCTCACTCATGTAATCTCTGAGCATTCCAAAGGAGTTACCAGCTTCCACACAAAAGACTCTGGCATTATATACGGCCATAATGTATAGCAACATTCCGACTAACTGCGCTGATTTACCAGCACCAGTAGGCCCAAACAGGCAAAGGTGAGCATTTTTAGATCTATCCAACGGATTTAACGGGTCAAAACTCATAGGCTCACCGCCACGATTAAACCACACCAGCCCTGGGTGTCCCGTTCCTTTTCCTCTCCCCATTATAGGAGCAAGGTTTGCTATATGTTCTGTAAATACTAATCTTGAACGACGTCTCTTTTTCTCTTTTGATGGATCGTAGTTCATTGGTAGGTTAACCAAATATGAGTCTAAAATGATAGGATCATCTTCATCATCGATAGCGTTTAACCCTTCCAACTGCAACAAAGAAATTACGTCTGTTTGGTTCTTTCTAAGAACTTCCTCATCTTCGCCACGTACGTAGAACGCCAATTCGACAGGAAACATAGGATTATCATTTGCTATACGTTCTTTTGCTTCTTTCGCTTCTTTTTTAATCCGTCTAATTTTAGCATTTTCCCCCTTAGCTTTATCTTCGATTTTATCAATCTTACTTTCGGTATGCTCTGGAGGTGTCATTACAACCTTCATTGACATCACAGTACCTTCAGGCATCTTGTCAAACAAAGCAGCAATGTTTTTTCCGACTTTTTTAGGAGCTGAAAGAGCACCTATTTTAGGGCGTCTTCTTAAATTTTGGACGGTAATAATTTTGTGTGGCAATCCGTCAAAATACCAACAACCGTTATCTTTATCAGATACAGGCGGCTTATATAAAAGAGATTCTGAAAAATCATGGCCATACGGAAGATCATCATCCCCTTCATATGGCAATTGCTCTAATAGCGCATCTGTATCACCATTAGTTAATTCTGGACTTGGGTTAAACCATCGAAACATCCATTCGTAAAATTGTTTACCTTTAACCTTTACAGATTTAACACCTGATTGTGTTAATTGACTTTCCACTTTCTGAGAGATTTCATGAAGCTCTTGAATTGGTGTCCTACCTCTCGGTGGATTTCCATTTTTCCCATACCTACGATAAAAAATCATCCGATATGTTCTTACTGCACCACGCCAATTTACTCCTGTAACAGTATCATCTTTAAATAAACCACCAGGCTTACACACATCTTTTAGATGCTTTTCCATTATAGGAAGATACTCTTCTCTCATGGGGTTATCAGGCCCCATTTTCCCAACATATTCTCTAATTGTTTCGGCAAAATGGTTTAACGATAAAACGTCACTCTGATAAAACTCAACAACCCAAGGGTTGTTATCGTGAGTAGGAAACACTTCACTTAAAAAACTTTTAAAATTATCTCGACCTCGAGCTAGTTCCCCTAAAGTTACACCTTCAGCATTAGTAGGTAAAATATCGTACACAGCAGCTACGCTACGCTCATCATCTAAAAGAAAGCATTCTTCATCTGATAAATATTCAATCCAAGGTAACCTGTCTGTAAAACTCCTGCGTACGGAATACATTGCTTCTATATCAGCCTCGGTAACCATTTCTTCAGGCTCTCTATCATAGAGCCTAAAACTCTCTGCTATAGTAGACGCAAACCCCACTGCTGAATCCAAATAACTTTTATTTAACATCAGCTACGTCCTCCAACAGAGAGTATTGTACTTTTTCATACATTGGGAAATTGACACTGTAACCAGGGACTACAACCCCATGCCTGGTTGCTCTATGAGGATACACATACATTTCGAGCTCCGGATTTGCTACTCGCTTAAAAGCCCGCTTTACTGCGTAACTATAATTAATGTCATTTTCTAAAGGTCGGGAAATAATTTCACCAGATACTCGAACTGCACTTCCAGACATATGACTATCATAATTTTCCTTCATCGTTGGGCCGTCTTGAGCTAATTCGAATGGGCTCTTACTAGAGCAACCTAAAACGCTAATCAAGAGAAGCGAAACCAGTACTACTCTCGTCATAATTCACCTTCCTATTTGTTGGAATATAATCAATAGCTATCATTTGCTCTACAAGCAATGAAACAACCTCTCCAGGAGCTACATAAACAGCCTCGTAATACGATTCATATCGTTCAGCAAGTATTTCTTGAGTTGTATTTAGAGCACCATTCGCAAAACTTCCAGCCGCTAGTTTTCCTGCACTACCTGTTAATTCGACAGACTGACTGTTGTCATTTCCAGTTATAGACGTCTGCTGTTTTGCTACTTGATCAGCGATAGTGGCCAAACCCGAAATACCGCCTTGAACAGCAACAAACTTTTCAAGGTCATCAACAAGTACACCTCTTACGCATGGATTTCCCCACTTATCCCCCAAAAACGCCAAAGGAGCTTCATAAGTTCCTTTTTGGTTAAATATCCTTCCGTCATCAAAAACAAATGTAAGAGAAGTAATACGGCCTCTAACACAGGAGTTAGCCCAATCGCCAGTAGCTGAACCACTTACCATCGCATTACTTATTCTTGAGGCTTTATGGCCATTAGCAATAAGCGTTTCTCCAGAAAGCATTATTTGAAACTTGAAAGGATCATGCGTTTTACCAGATCGTTCTATACGTCCGACAAGTGCATTTAAGGATTTAGCACCATGAATTGAACTATCTGGAGGTAGGGTTAAATATGGGATAGGCTTCAACTCTTCTTCCAACGCATCTTTGGTAGCTGTAGCACCGTTTTTTAAAGTATCTCCAGCTGAAGCCAATGTATCTCCAAAAGCGTTCCCACCGAGTAGATTCTCTACAACATTACCTTCTTCTAATTCCACCCCTACAGGATATATCCATTGAATCTCATCATCAGCACTAGCGCTAACTTGGGCGTCTTCAATTCCATCTATTTCAAATTCTTCATTAAATGGAATTTCATCATCTACGTTGCCGACTTCATTTGATTTAACAGAACCAGAATCAACCAATCCCTTTTTGAAATTACCTAACTTTTGATCCAGAAGGGTGTTAACTTCCTTCATCAACTTATCCTGGTCAACCGTCTCTCCTTTGCCTTTAACTTCAGCAATTAGCGACTTGATATCATCCTCTGTAACCATTTCATTCAACTGGTTTTTAGTATTTTTCAACTCTTCTTCTACCGAAGTAACGTATCCAGACAATGCTGCAATTTCTTCATTCTGAGTTACTACTTGTTGCTGGTTACCTGAACCTCCACTAGGTTGTCCATTGGCGCTTTCTTCATCCGTATTGTTTGTAGCCACATAATAAATAGGCACAAAGATCACAACAAAGGTCAGTGCCTTAATTAATGGATTCTGTTTTATACGCATTGTAAATGCCCTTTCGAAATAGCGGCCTCAAAAGGCTTTTCACTCAACAAGTAAATAACCGTAAAATCTGAACTACTACCTTTGGGATCAGCTGATTTGAACTGAGCCGTCACTGAATAGAAGCTTCCTCTGACTCTGCAAGGGTTAAATTGAATTGTACTTAACGTATTATTGATAAGTTTAACAGCAGTCAGATAATACTTACCCCCATACCAACCACCTAAAACTTCAGCACTAAAATGACCACCTTGATAAAGGTTTGGCACACCACCTATTCGAACAGGAACTCTACGAACACCTGGTGTAGGCTCTATCAAACTTTCACTAGGTGCATAAAGTGATTGTGACGCAAACTGAACAAGGTCTACCGGAGTTACTTTTTCATTTTCACTTAAAAAACTCGAACTACTAACTGAAGACTTCTTATTAGATTTCGGCTTTTTTAAATGTACAACTACAGAGCCTCCTTTGATCCCTTCACTGACAGTATGCGTATCAAACAGGTATATTCTATTAGTTTCCAACCCTTGAAATGTAAGTCTCTCGTTAAATTCAACCTTCGGTGTAACAAAGAAGACATTATCAATTAAACTATGAGACAAAAGGCTTTGATATTTCTTCTTAAATCCAAACCTAACAGGCTCTGGAAACTTTAATTTTCTTTCAGTTCCAACACTCAACTCTAAAGGAATAACTTCCCCTTGTTGCCAAGCAACATTTTCTGTTGCTGATATGCCAGGAGAAAGCATAATCAGTAAAATAAAAGCCGATAGATATTTCATTTACTTTAACCTCCTAGGCTTACCATCCACATTTTCGTATTCGTCGGGGTCGTCGAACGCTAATCGCCAAGGGTTGTTTTCTCTATCAACGTCATTTTTAACCATAACTACTGGATAGCGCATTATTGCGTCTCTTACTTTTTTAGAGCCAATATATTCTTTTTCAACAACATCTAAGTAAACAACCCAAACACCATTACCAAGCGGAATTACTTTGCTTTGCTTATAATTACCATGTTCAGATATAGATCTAATTCTTTTACGGTTATAGCCTTCTCTTGAAGCAGCATAACTAAGCATTTTTTGACGATAGGTATCTGTGTAAAAATACCCGTAGGCTCTAATATTGTTAGCGAATTCAACAGAGCAATCTTTTTCACATCGATAGATTTTTTGAAACAAACCAAATGCCAAACCATAAACTTGATGCCTCGGCGTTTCATTTACCATCACCTTGCCGCCTTGTGACGTATCTGGTGGAAAATTACACTCAAATTCTTTTGGTAAATTTGCTAACAAATAATGAGAATGGATTACCATGCCGAGAAGTATCAAAGCAAAAATAGTTAATGCCCTTATGACCTTATCTTTGCGATCACTTTCTTTTTTTGCTTTACTCTTAATCACTTTTTAACAACCCTTTTTTTTGTTCTACCAAGACCCCAACGGTAGGTTTCACTAACAAATAATCTAGAACTAGAACCCATCAAATCAGATTTTTTAATAGAAAATCGTTGTTCCACATAACCAGGCGGCTTACCGCGCCTTGCCTTCCCCATGTAACTAGCAATGAAATACACCGCAACGATTGGAAAAAGAAGAACAAAGACCAAAATCAGCTCAGGTATTCCTATAATCAACGCAATGAGTATCCCAACGGGAGCTCCGCAAAATAGCGCCAATAAAAATACCGTTTTAACCTCTCCATCGGTAAGGCCTTTAAACACTACTGGCTCTTCATTAATAAAATCACCAGTAAAAGAGTCTGTATAATCAGCCTCGTCTTCTTTTTGCTCCATAATCTATCTCGCTAAGCTACCCAGGTGCCTACCCAGTTAAACATTACGATTGCCAACGTCAGCAACGCAATACCACCTATTAAGTGACCACCAACATCCATCCATGTAGCTTTTTCTTCAGCAATATCGCCATACTTTTTGTGAGCGCCTTTTGCTATCTGAATAACAAAGGCAATAGTGATACCTATGATGATAACTTGAACAGCTTTCTCACCTAACCAAAACAGAGTGTCAAACCCCCCTTTATCTTCAGAGCCTTTTGCAAAATCTTCTGATTTAGGAATGTCAGCCCACGCAGGCATAACAAAAACCATAACCATCAAAATTGCCATGTTCATTTTTTCTAACATTTTTTTAAGCATTTGCATTACCTTCTCCAATATATCAACGCTTATCTAACTAAAATTCCAACGTAAACAATTACAGCCATAGCTATAACGACATCTACAATAACTTCTGTAACCTGAACATCCCCATCTATCCAGCGCTCGTATGTCCCCCTTAAAACAACAACCCCAAACAACACAATACAGAACGACAAAAACCAAGCCATGAATTGCTTGATTAAATCAGCGCTAACCCCTGTAGTCTCAGCGAATACTTCCATAATCACCTTCCAGAGGTTCAATTACTCTAGGCTGCCTTGACGGGGCTTCTACATGCCTTTTCACACCATCTGATATCTTTTGAAGATCACGTAACAAAGCTGAGTAATCGACTTTTTCCATATCATCAACCCTTTGCAATTTACGCATTTCAACTACTCTCGCTTTTAAATAAGAAACCTCTTTTATAAAGTTTTTTAGTTCAACCTTCTCTTCTTCAGTTGTTGCCGAAGAAGCGAACGAAATAACTATTAAAAACGCAGTAGCGATAACCCTAATAAATATTTTTGCCGCCATAGCATTCCCTATCAGCCAATTAAATTTCACATTAAATTGCATTTTAAAGATGAATTAATTAGTTAGCTGGAAAAAGCTAGGTAAAGATTGAAGGGGTTTTTTGAAAAGTAATAAATATAGGTTTCGGCATGCCGAATGTGATTGCAATACAAACCATTTTTTCACTAGGTACCCAGCTGGCCACTACAGTTAATGATTGCATTTAAACTTTCTGCAGAAAACCCCGGAGACATTTATTGCAATCTTTTCTAACGCGCTTCGCTTGTTTGATCTAAAAAAGTTTTCGAACACAGTTCAAAATCTTTTGTTAGATCTCCCTTCTAAGTATGATTGCACGACCATCGACCGGTGCCTGGAAAAAAACACATTTTTGATAGCATTCTTTTGTTCTCGAGATAAATCAATGAGCAATCAGTGCAATCAACAAGCAAGTGACCCGTTATATAGAACAGGCCACCATGCTCCACACTGCCTAGAAATGCTTTTTGTAATTAGAAGCAGTTAAATGTAATGAATAACCAAAAAATGCCGCAAAAGGAACGACAATTGTTGCAGGGTTAATTGAGTTTGGCCAACTCAAATATAGAAGAAAGCAAACAGCGATAGATGGTACAATTAACTTTCTTGAAAGTTCATATTTATCTGAGCTTTCTCTTCCTGCTCCATATCGCCTCAAATCCCTTTCAACGAGTCCTGTAACCAAACCAACGAGCCCAAACAAGAAGTATGACGGCCAAGACAATAGCAATACACAGACTCTGAGAATAACAACTTTACATATATAATATGCCGCCATAACAAAGTCCCAAAACGTCATTCCGTTTTCTCTTTTAACTGATGAGTTCTTTTTAGATTTTTTATATGACTTCATCCCTAGCGGATCAAATATATTTTTATCAACCCACATAACAGCTTTACCAGCCATTTGCACAGGCATGACACCAACAACACTATCTTTAAAATGTTTATTCAAGTACTTTGCTTCGGTTTGAAGCATCTTACGAGAATGCTTAACCCCCATGCCTTTTTCAAAACCAGAAAAAGAACAAATACTGCTATTAGTCCTATCGTTACAATATCCCATCAAGCCCCATTCAACTATTATGGAGAAAAAAAGCGTGATTAATACAGTAAGAGGTAAACCGACAAGGAATAATACCGTTTTACTAATTATCCCCTGTCTTTTTGTTTTATCTGCCTGGTTTCTTTGCTCACTTTTTCCAGCCATTATGCAGCGTCCTCCCACCACATATCACCAGTAGAGTACCTTTCCTTCATATCAGCGCAAATATCACTAACATGGTTTGGCACCTCGATATCATTTTTATCATTAAATAGCGGCAACCTAATCTTCCATAGTTGATTACCTTCTTTCAATACGAACGCATGACCTTTAGGCAAGCTTGTAAGGTATGAAGGATCTAACATAGGTATTTCTTTCTCAGATATCCTATCCTGATTGCTCGAAGTAAAGGTCATTCCGTTTTCAATACCTTTATCGTTGGCCCCTGATACATCTGTAGCATCTTTAACTTGAACTTTAGGCAGCTTACTCGTCATCAACATGGCGGTTTCTTCTGTCTGAACCCTCATCATAACCAAAGTATTAAAGTTACCAACGATTTGCATCGATTTAGGGTTAGCCGTGGTTGTGCCAAATTTAGCATCTATATCTTGAAGAGTTTGTGTATAAGCACAGATTCTTATACCAGCACCACCTGATTGGTTAACCATAGGTACAAACTCATCACCCACTAACGAATTAAATTCATCTGCGTGAAGGTTTATTTCAGGCATCTTTATTTCTTTTTTACCTGTCAAAGAAGGTAGGCCCACGTCTTTACCATGCTTATATATTTGGCCTGCGTTAGAGACTAAATCATTAAACATTGCGTTACCTACGGCTGTAGCGACTTCTTTATCAGTAAGACCATCCAAACCAATATAAACAATGCCTTTTCTTTGGATTACTTCTCTCCAACTTAGTATCGGCCTTGGGTCTTTATCATCAAAATAGTCTGGACTTAAAAGCTTACCAACCTTATCAGTATTAAGTTTATCTAAGAATGGAATTAATGAGGCTACAAGTTTTTCATAGAATGAACGCTCATAGTTAGTAGCCATAACAAGTTGCTTTCCAAGTGCATCGTCAGGCCTTAACTCTTTCATTAAATCTATAATAGCTACGGTATTTTTAGATTTCCCTTTTCGCTCTACCATTGGGTGCTTATCCCTTACCATCGAAGCCCTTTCAGCTATCAACGATTCAGGATCATCATCCACCTCAGACAGTGATTTCAATGCGTACTTATAGAGTAATTCTTCCAGGTCTTGAACATACTGATTAATATTATCAACACTAGGCCTAACTTTAATATCAACTAACGCCCTAGCAACTACATTAACGAAACGCCAAGAGAAGGCTTTAAAGGCAGCAGCATTTCCAGCCTCTGCTAATTGTGATGTTGTTTTACCAGCCACTTCTGTAACACGTTGGAACTCACCTACAGGATTGTATCTACATGAATCTTCAGGATACCCCAAATGAAAGAAGTAAAAATCATCTTCTCTTCCAGCTCTAACCGCTTCAACATACATTCGCCTGAATAGATCACCATCACCTTTAGGGTCAATAACTATAACTACATTATCCCCTCTTCGAATATCACCAGCGACTAAAACCTCCTCACCTCTTGTTTTACCTACGCGCGTTGTCCCCACCCAGAGTAAATGTCCATTTCTTTCTCGTAAATCCCAATACACTTCGTCTTCTTCGTCAGCACCGACACCATGTATTGCTGGTGTCCCTCCAATATCGGGGAAAGGCCTAACAGGGTTAAATATACTTTCACTACGAAGTGCATCTGCCAGCTTATTTAAAACAGGCATATTTTCCATTTTCAATTCTGCTTTTCTAGCCAACTGATAAAACGGGCCAGGGACTACGAAATCTTCATTTTCTTCTTTAAAGGTATCGAATAACCTTTGAGTATGCCTAGCTTGCCACTTATAACCCACACCCATGTATGCTTTATGATTAGAAATAGGTAAATCTTTAGGCTTAATTTCATATTTAATCAGTCTTTTTATATTAGATTGATACTTAATTACCTTTAAACCGTCATCAGCATATATATAAGCTATCCATCCAAAACAACCAGCACTTACATATGATACCGAGGGGGTCATCATCCAAAGGTGAGGAGAAGCAGCGCTTAGCATTCCTGCACTACCACTTACAATAGCCGCATAAAGCTCTACTGGAGGCCTTAATAGTCTTTCAATAGGGTACTTATTTGTCATTGCCAAACTCCAGACGATGTAACAAGAAAGGGATAAGCTTTCACCTTGAGGTTTTCAGCCAAGCCATCACCATTAGCAGGAACAAACTTCATACTTTTATATTTACTCGCTAAGCGTCTAACCAAGTCCATTGACTCTGCTTCTACGACATACACAGGAGTATTTAATTCTTCCAATTTACTTTGTCGAAGCGACAACCACTTCATTGATATGTTATCGGTGCCAACTACTGCAAAGGGATGTATTTTTTTTGACGAATCAAATCTATGCCCCTTTAAAACACCTGGTTTCATTTTAGAAGGCAAAAGTGGAAAAAAAACATTGCTTGAAATACTCTTTTTTGCAGCATCTAAGAGCCGATTAGCTTTGTCATAATCAAGCTTTACATCTTTAAGACTAATGTTTTTAAAGTACTCTTGTGAAGGCACAGTTTCTCCTAACTTACCCAACACAACAAGATCAGCCTTAGCTTGTAATGACGCTAATAAAACCAATAAATAAACTACTTTGCTAAGACTATTCGAGCATATTTTTCTGCTCGTTTTACATTTGATGGTGAATGGTAAGCACCAATAACTTCTAGCCATTCTCTACCTCTTTTTAATTCGCTAAGATAATCCGCTGCATACAACATGTTATTAACGGGGTTAATAAGCTCAGCAACACCAGAAACTCTATGACTATGCCAACGCCAATTCATCTGACACAAACCTATATCGACGTTTTTATTTCCTGCCGCTACCTCCAACTTAGCCACAACAAGCGCACTAACTTTATCCTTAAACCAAATCCCTTTACCCTTAACATTTAACACCCACGGCCACGCTTGTCGTTTTCCCTGATGAAAGCTTTGACTTTCATGAACACATATTTTTCTCAGAACCCACTCGGGTACATTTTTTTTAACGGAGACGTATTTAACCAATTTATCGAAATTACCAGCTTCAACTTGTTTACCCGACACCAGAAACAAGCAGATAACAAGAATTGAAAAGGTTACTTTATTCATTTGAGCTCAACGAAAGGTAACTTAGATATTTTTTTATCAGACACATTTAGCGTTATGATTCGATGTTCATTAACATCTTCAGCTTTGATATTTTGTGAAATAGCCCACTGCACTATAGCCTTTTTGTCTACATCACCTATAAATTGGACATCAATACCTTCGATAGCCCCACTTTGAAGCTCTTTCATTTGTACATTAAACGCTTCTATACACTCTTTACAGTTACTCAACTTCACATAAAGCTGTGCTCTTGGTTTTTGCAAATTAAAAGGTAAAGGATCGTTAATTGGCTTAAACATTTCGCTTATTTTTTGATGTTCCAAACCAGGCTTTTTATAAACGAAACGCTTCATTCCTGGATAATTTCGCTTCCAAGCCTCGTTCACGTCTAGTTGCCAACCAATAACTTTTACATTGTTATCAAATTGAATCTGTACCCATTTATCAGCATATTTTGCCCTTTCCTCTTCGGATTTAGATTCTAACGCTAATGCTAACAACGGGTTTTTATCTAGATTAGGCGTGAAATACGCCCTAGGTGACTTCATTATTTCCAAATACTTTTTATATTCACTTCTCGATAACTGCCATGATTCGGCATGCCGAATTTGACTATCAGTCAACTTTGACTCTGTTAACGACGAAGCTTCTTCAGCTGAACTAAAAGAAAAAAAGCTAGTTAAAACAACAAAGGTTAATAACTTGATCTTTTGCATAATTTCCCATCCTGTAAATAAACTCGCTCACCTCTTTTGGCTTCTAGGTCAGCAATACGTTTTGATACTTCACCCTCCTTACACTCCGGATACGGATTTACAACAACAGCTTCTAACTTTTCTACAGCATTCGCAGTATTAAGTACCCCTGGACTATTTTCGCTTAGAGGTTCCGTCGAAACACACCCTCCCAAGGCAGTAATTAATAAACAGACAAAAACATATTTAATCATTGCAGCCTCAACTCCTTAACATTACCTTCTAAATGCTCAAATTTTGCGGTTGCTTCACCAATAGTTATCAATTTCCATTTGCCAGTAAAATCCCCTACTTTCATAAACCTTGTTTGATCTGGGTGCTCTTTAGGTGCAACAGTGAGGTAAGTTTCATTCCCCCAAATATTGCTATGATATACAACCAAAGGAAATGACTCATTCGCGTTTTGAACACTGATACCAATATCTCTCAATTGATTTGATATACCTGTTAACCAGCGAGTATTATCTCTAACATTTTTCGAAACAGCATCACCATTGGTAAAAGAGTATTCAGTTAACGAATCCACCTTGCTTTTAATTTTTGTATGCTCTGTACCGAGTGCTTCAATCATTAGTTTCTGCTCTTCAACAGCTTTAAGAACAACACCGATACTAGCTAACAGTTCAGATAGTTGCTCTTCTGAAAGTTTACCTCCAGCCGCCTCTGGCACGTCTGTATTAGGCTCTTCTATATTGATTGGTACATCTTGAGTTGTATGAGTTGTAGATACATCATCTTCACCTACAAAATACCCTTCTGAGTTAGGCTCAGCTTCTTCCTCTTCAGGTACATTAGATGGTTCAAACTCAGGAACGGGCGGCTCTGTAACCACCACCTGTTTCTGCTCAAATATCCCCATTTCTGTTATCGCATACTGAATACCGAACCCTAACCCACCTAGTACGATTAGCACTATAGATATAAAAACTATTGGAGTGCCGCTATTTTTAGTTTTCCCTTTCTTTTTAGGGTTTACATCTTCAAGTTCAGGCAAACCTTGTGAATTATCATCAGGGGCTTTTTCAGTTGTTTTTTTGCTATTTTTCTCTTCAGTCATGCTTTACAAGCCCTCTATATTCATCTTTCAGATCAAAGCTATATATACGTCTAATTGGGTCTTCTACTGGCATATAGTGCCGCCCTACTAATACTTGAAGAACCGTTCTAAGAGGCATTAAAGACAGTTTTCTATGCACCTGGGGAAGAGGACGGTTCAGCGTAATAGCTAGAGCTCCGTCACTTGCTGTTTCACGCGCAAGTACCCAGCCACTATTGACTAAAACATAATTAACAGCATCACCGACAGTTCTTATGTGTGGAGGAAAGGATAACTTCACATTTACAGATAAAGGATCAAGCTCACTAGCCTGCGGCTGTGGCTGCACTAACGTATACCTATCTGTTTTTATGTAATCCGCATAACTTACTGGAGTAACCAGGAATGCCACCAAGAGCAATACCTTAATTAATCGCATCTTATTTAATCTCCGTAAATATTTTGTTCAACTCTTGAACAGAGTTTTTGACAAATTTCGCTTGAAACTCTACGAATTGAGTAGAGCTTATTTTTCCATCTTTGATAGCTTCAAACCCACGCTCCCACAACGCTGTGTTAGCAGGTTGTTTCATTTGCTCAGGAATTAACTTGCTATATTTTTCAAACCATCTAGAAGGTTCTAAGAATCTTTTTTTCTCAACAAGAAGACCACTTTTGACCAAATCCGCAATTATCGATGGCCTTGTTGCCACCGTACCAATACCGTCTTTGTCATTCAGAGTGGACTTTAAACTAGGATCATCAATTTCTGACGCTATTGTTTCCATAGCTTTGGCTAATGAGGCCTTAGTATATCTACTAGGCTTTCTAGTACTTTTCTCAACAACATTTACTTTAAGAACGCCTAATTTTTGACCTTGTTTTAAGCTTGGGATAGACGCTTCTTTCTCCTCACCACTATCGCCACTTTCAAACGATTTCCAGCCTAGAGAAACAGGAACATTACAAACAGCTTTACCTTCTAAATTTCCGAATTTGACCGTAACACGTGTATTTTCATACACGTAATCCTCCATAAATTGCGCTAAATACCTTTTAGCGATAAGAACATAAACGGCTTTCTGTTTTTGAGTAAGGCGTGATACATCTATCTTAGAAGGTGTAGGTATAATCCCGTGGTGAACTTTAACTTTTTTATCGTTCCACGCTTTCGTTCGTCGCTTTAGATCTAATTTACCTTCGACCCCTTTAAATACATCAAGGGCTAGTAAATTTTTAACTGTATCATTTATATCATCCTCTTTTCCTTCGGGGAGATAAGGGATACTAGTTCTAGGATACGTAGTTGAAGACAAAGGCTTGTCATATAGCGACTGAGCAATTTCAAGCGTTTCATCAGGGCCTAGTTCGAATTTATCACAAGCTGTTTGTAGTGATGTCAGCTCGTATGGAAGAGGAGGCTGTTTCTTTTTATGTTCTTTAACAAGAGATACTATTTCACCTACTTTAAGGTTTTTAATGTACTCCCCTGCTTTTTGAGCAAACTCTTGGTTAAGTAATTTATCATCATTAAGGTATTGCTTAGGAATATCCCACTTTAAGGTAAAAACATCTTTACTCTCAGTAAATACCTCGACTTCTAACTCGTAATATTTTACTGGTTCAAATATCCTTATGGCCAACTCACGTAATAAGACGAGCATGGCCGCTGGTGTCTTAACTCTACCAACAGGAAATGCTTTTTTTCTACCTGACGATGATTCTAGTTTTTGAACAACAAGAGTCATTGCCATAGTTAGATTCATTCCAACCACCCAATCAGATTGAGCTCGAGCTAGTGCAGCTTGATACATCCACTCTGTTTCTTCAGCAGGCAAAGGATTAGCAAACGCTTTCTCTAGCGTTCGCTTATCCGTAGCGCTATATAACACACGATAAAGATCGCCTTTATACTGAGAGAATTTTATTATATTTCTAGCAATACACTCTCCTTCTGGGTCAGGGTCAGTTGCTATAAAAAGCTCTTTAGTCTTTTTCAACAAGTCTTTTACAACCCGATATTGAGATTTTGTTTTATCCGCTAATGAATATTCGTATTTACTAGGTAAAACCGGAAGGTGAGCCATATCCCATTTTTTTAACTCAGGCTTGTAATGTTCGGGAGGCTTTAATTTAAAAAGATGTCCTACAGCCCAAGTAACAACCACGTTATCTTTTTGATAAAAGCCTCTTTTTTTGTGGACAGGAGTCATACCAAGAAACTCGGCCACTTCCTTACCCTGAGTAGGCTTTTCACATAAATATAATTTCATGGTTACCCCAAAAATAAAAAAACTGGCATCAGAATAATGCCAGTCAATTTATTTTTCTTAGAAAAACAGGGGTAAGTTTTAGGGTGTTTTTTAAGATTAGTTAAGAGTAGTAATTCGGCATGCCGAAATACCTGTTTTATTAGACGCTTTTAACTCTTTAACTTCTAAATCGCCTTCACTTTCAGCTTTTTGATACAGCGTCCAAATTACGTCAAATGAGTATCCAAGTTTTCTATGAGCCATTAGGAAGCGTTCTAATTCTGTTGAATCTGCATTTGCTGTCCACATACAAATAAACTCTACATAATCATCCAAAGGAGCTGTCTTCGGACGTCCTTTTAATGGTTCGACTCCTAAGCGTGTTCTGCGCCATTTAACGCTATCTTCGTTTTCCTCTGTAAAGAGAAAACTCATCATTGAATATGTTGCTTTTTTCGCAACAAGAATATCCTTTATCCCTTCCCGTCTTTCATGCCTCATTTGCGCCTTAGTTCTATCTTTAACAAGATTGCGATCAAAGTAGAACTTTACACATTGAACTTTAGACATAGCTCGACACAACATTTCTATCATTTGCGTGTCAGCTTTCATTAGGAATTTATGAAGCTCTGGATCAACAGATATCAACTCACTAACTGCATTACCAGCTTCATTTATCGTATCAGCAAGAAATATTAGAATTTCTCGCATTACTTGTTGATGACAGAATACTTTTTCATATGACATTGCAGCTCTATCTTCATCATCAAGTGTAATTTTAGACTCTACTGAAGATATAAGCTTTGCCATAACGAGAGAATCGAATTGAATTCGTACAGCCCCTGCTCTAACTAAACTTTTAGAAAGCATCAACAGGGATGTAGGCATAGCTTCTTTAACAAATTGAAATGTTTGTAAGTCGAAACCGAATTGCTTGACCAGAGGGTGTTTGTAATCTTCCACCTCTCCAACAAATGCGAATAAGACCTCTCTCACCAACATCGGAGCGCGCACCAGAACTGGAGCACGCACAAGTGATTGTGCATCCATTTTCTTAAACCTTTATTTTGACTAAATTGTAAAAACCCAGCTCCAGTATATAAACATTAAGCGATGAATTGAATACCAAATAACCAAAAATGTCTACATTTTTAAACAAATTCGAACACTTTTAGCGATAAACCTTTAATTTATCTTGTAATATAAAAGCTTGTCTCCAGGAATATTGACCCCTTGCTTGACAGGGATCAACATTACCTCTTTTTTCTGGTTGTCTTTTTCAGCAGACCAAAGTTCGCTACCATCTTCCTTTGACACCCACTCTCCCGACATTAAAAAGTCAGATTTAATTTCATCAGCTACACGCAAATAAGCTTCCTCGTTATCAAGGTCATAATCACTCTTAGCAAATGAAATAAAAGCCAAATCCTCAAACCCAATAAATGTTTCACCGTTATAAACTACTGCAAGCACCCCTAATTCAGATACACCGCTTACAGTTGCCGCTAGTAATTTGTTAGCCCAAAACAACATATCTCCACTAATGGTACTTTCAGTACCAAACGAATCATTACCTTGTTCCTGGCTACCTTGTTCCTGGCTAACTTGTTCCTGGCTAACTTGTTCCTGGCTAACTTGTTCCCGGCTAACTTGTTCCTGGCTAACTTGCTCCTGGCTAACTTGCTCTGTATCGTTTTCCGTAGTTCCCTCACTAGATATCATTTCCAAAAACTCGGCTTGTAAAGCATCAGCACTTTGAACTTCACCTGTAGGCTCTACACTAGTTTGACTATCCGTATTTGGATCTTTAGAGCTATTCATTGGCGATTCTGATATTTCTGGTTTTTCATTATTATCAGATTCAGCATTATCAAACAGACTCATATCCATTTCACCCGCATCATTTACAGGGACACTTTCAGTGGGACTATTATCTATCGCGCCTTGCTCACCAGAAGCTAGCAAATCTTCTATCGAGGGAGTAGATTCGTTACCATTCCCAAGCCCACCAATCAAATCATCTATTGATGGCTTTTGGGTTACCACTTCGTCAACATTTTCTTTAGCAATCGGTAAACTTTGGGGCGAAACAATATTAGCGCTATGACTATCTATATTAGGGGCTGTCATCACCCCTAACAAACCAGACAACACTCCCTTTTCACCATTACTCATACAAGCATCTAGGACAGACTTAAGGGTTTCATTATTTTTGTGCAGCCAACTCCAAGAGACATTGGACTGAATTAAAGAATTAAATATAGGCAATGAAAGCAAATAAACAGGAGGAACTACCTCTAACTTTTTAAGCTTTATCTCTACATTTTCAGGGATATTTAACCAGGGATAAATTAAGGCTCTCTCTCCTTTATTTTTTTTAGATACCCCTATAGCATGAACTTCGAATCGAATCATAAGGCGAGAAACATACAATGAGGTAAAACTCAACACCAAAGCATATGTTTGAACATGAATCAATAACGGGTCATCTTGCACGACCCCCTTACTTCGCCTTACAGCTCTAACAAGCTGATCTACAAAGTCAGAATTAAGCATTTCATGCTTTTTGCCAAAAACAGAAAAACACCTATTAGCCACCTCGAACATAGGAGCATAAATTACTCGCCAGTGCTCATCACCTACAGCTATTATTTTCTTTAACGGACGTTCATCTAATGAACATTCGATATTTTTGTCGCCCCAAAACTTGAACTTGTCCAATCGCATAATCCTACTATCCAACTATAATATTCTTTTAGCTTAAACTCCTCCCCTTTAACATCACTCACCTTTAAAGTTTTCGCTCCATCACTAAACGAATTAAAGGATTCGTAAATAGGCTCCCACACTTCACCAGTATCTGCGTTTGTAATGTTTTTTGTTAAGGCTGGTAGACTAATAAGCCATGATAAAAACACTTCTTCAGTAACCATATCTGTTTTACGCATTTCAGCTTTTAGTTGGTCATGCACATAAGGCACAGGGTCAAGAGAGTCATCAAGAAGCGCTACACCGTTAAAACGATCACAAATAATTTCCCAAGCAGTAAAATAAGGCCTTATTTCTACCCCACTACTAAGTTTTTCATCCACTTCTCGTTTTAGGTCATTTCGAAGCGCTTGATTGGTTAATGCCATGAAAAAAGAGGCTCCACTTACTACACATCTATTAAGTGGGTTAATTGAATCATATTAAAAGATTATTTTTTTGCAAAAACCCCGATAACTTTACAGGAGTTTTTTATTTGCACTATTCGGCATGCCGAATCATTGGATAACTCTAAGAATGGATGCTTGCAACTCTACATTAGATATATTTTTCAAAATACTATTGTTAACAACAGTATCAGCAGAATCCAAATCGACTAATAAATACGCCAATATTACATCTAATACCTCATCAGTATCAGGAACGAAGCCTTGATCCAAAATATACCACACCATTGTTTTTATAGCCCATTGAGGCGCACCACCATTAGACCAGCTACGTAATGTTCTCCCTAATACATTACTGGTTCTAGCACTATAACCTAGCTTTCTTGCTAGGAATGTTAGGGTTTTTCCAGCTTCAGCATCCGTTGGCCCATGATACTTCAAGAACTCAGAGGCTATAAAGCCTCTAAGTTCCATCGACCTAGCCCAAACGCTTGGTTTAACATTCACAATATTAACCTACATGGATAAGCGAAAGTTCATCAACAGAAACTCTAGCTGGGCCATCTTCGCTATTTTCGTATGAAATCCAAGCAAACCCCTCTTCTGCATCTACTCTATCCAGTAAAAGAAAAGCTAACATATCGTTATGCGTAACAGAAACCTTAGCTTTGCTCAAAGGGCGCTTACTAAAAACACCATCAGCACCACTTTCGTCTTTATCACTATCATTTTCAACCGAGCTATCTTTGCTAGAGCTCTTATTACCTTTTTGTGCTGGCTGCTCAACGATCTCTTCTTCTTGAGATTTTTCAGATGGTGATCGTTCATCATTATCTCCAGTCATTCCAGCAGCAACAGGAGTTTTAGAGCGACTAGTTTTTTCAACAGTCTTTCTATCTTCAAAAGACTGAATTTGCTCTTCAAAAGAAGACTCTAAATCAACATTCTTTATAGATTGAGCCCACTTACGATTTAAACAATCTTCCTGTTTAGCCCAATCAACCAAACGCTTACAAGCTTCTTTATTTTTTCTAGCAACTCGAACCAGGGCGGCAAGCCCAGTAGGATCAACAAGCAAATCTTGATCGTATAATTCATTTAGAAATGATAGGTTTTCGTCTAACTCCATTTCTCTCATCATTATACATTCGCTAACGTAACTAGCTGGTTTCGCTCTAACTTCAGCAATTTCTTTACCTGTCATCCCAAGCGCCTTGAGCCTAATAAACGCATCCCCTTCCTCTCTTGGATCTAAGGCTTTTCGCGCAGTATTTTCGATAACCTGAATTAATAGCTTTACTTTTTCAGTATCTACACCGCTTTTTACTACAAGAGTCGGTATAGTTTCTTTATCTTCAAGAGTCGAAGCCAAGTAACGGCGACCACCCATGATAATTTTATGTCCTTTATCATCTTTTTCTTGGACAAGTATTGGTTGCCAAATTCGATAAGGCGGTAAACGTAAGGTTGCTCGGATATCTTCAACACCTTCTGGTGTCAAATTTTTGTATCGAGGTTGAGTTTCATCAGGATATACATCTGTTAACAATGTTCCCTCAATGTACTCTAAATCACCTTCCATTGAAGTAATAAGTCCCGCCAATGCGCTAGTATCTAAACCTGTCATATATCCCCCCGTTACGCCATACGTGCATTAAGTTCATCGATTAAAGAGCGTACCTTTCTACCAACAGTGGCCGCATTACCATTTGGAGGACTTACCCAAGAAGGCCTTCCAGCCATTCTAGCCTCTTTTATACTTTGTGAATCAGGTACAACACCGTCCAAAAGCAAGCCTTTATAATCACGCTTGATTTGCTCATAAATATCTTTGTATGGATTCTCACCTTTTCTTTCAGTAGGTTTTTTGAAAAAGTTGATGTAAACACCACTCAAATTTGCAGTAGATCTAAGGTTTTTCTTCACAGACTTTAAAGTAGTCAGTAAAGAAATTAGCCCCTCGTTAGAATAATCATCAATAGTGATAGGTATAAATAAATGATCTACTGCATTCAAAGCCGCAATTTGTGTTACACCTAAACTAGGGGGAGTATCAATAAATACATTATCAAAATCTAGCTGATGCAAATACTTTTTAGGGTTAACGACCATGCTAGCCGCATCTTTACCAGCCGATAAGACAGACGCTATCTTTACTTTGTGTGCTGGTAATATATAAAGGTTTTCATGCACTACAGAGCGATAAACCCTTATATCTTCAACTTTCAAATCCGAACGAAATAATTCAGCTGATGTAAAGCCGTTCTGTTCTATTTCTAAAACAGCATCCATAGAGCCAAGTAGTAGCTTGCTCATATTTCTTTGGCCATCAAAATCAGTTACTAAGACACGTTTACCTTGCTCAGCTAAACGATACGCCTGTTGGAACTCAGTTGTTGTCTTACCAACCCCTCCTTTTTCATTAGGATGAGTGGCTAATACTGCCACTTTATTTTTAACTATATTAGGTTTTACAACCTCTACATTTGTCATATTAAACTCCCAGAGTTATGGGCATCAAACCCTTTTTATTGAACATATTTTATGTTTATTACCTGATGTAAAATATAACATTTACACTAGGTTATCAACATATATTTATAGAAATAATAACTTTTAACATTAGCCATTTTTTAAGCGCTGTAATTCGATATTAAGCTTGTCTATTTCTTCAGTTGCAAGCTCTAATTTAGTACCTATTCTTACATTTGACGATTTTAGTTCTTCTCTATCATTTGTAAGTGAAGAAACTTTAATTTGCAGTTCGTTAACAGAATTATTGAAAGAACTAATTTCTGTTTCCTTTATGGCTATCGCTTTTTCTAATTCAACGACTTTCTTATTACTATTACTCAGCTCAGATTCGAGTTTGGTATTAATCTTTTGTACCTCAGAATACTCTGTAGTTAGAGCTTTTAACTCTGTTTTCACTGAAGATAACTCTGAAGCTACCGACTCTAATTTATGATTCGATTCAGTTAATTTATTGTCAATGCTAATACACTCAGCACTTTTAGCTTTTAACAGACCACTCAATTCCGCTGCCTCTTCAGAGGCTTTATTACGTTCTTGACGTTCAAGTGCTATACTTTTCTCTAGGCTGGCTGATTGAGCTTTAAGTGCAGCTGTCTCTTCTTTTAACGAATGTAGTTCCTCATCTTTTTTTGACAGCAAATTGCTACGTTCTTCTAATTCTTTAAATACAGATGATAACTTCTCATTTAGAGTTGAGATTTCGACTTCCATTTGATCAGCCATTTCCGCAGCTTCAGCTTGTGAAAATTCCATTTCTTCTCGAGCTTTTGATAATGCGTCTCTCTCGCTTTGTAATTGCTCATCAGCTAAGGTTTGCGCTATTTCGTAAATATCACCTAAAAATATATCTGCTTTTTCTTTCAATGACTCTGGGAGTACTTTAGGTTTAAGAGTATTTTTCACCTCTTTGTTGCTTCTATACTTTTTCATTGCCTCTGAAATAGTTGTAAAAGATCCTTTTCCCCTAATAGCTCGAATGGCAGCTAAAGTAGGCTTTTGTCCTTTATCTACTAACTCATCAGCAATAGCCCAAATTGCTAATTCATCTTCAGTAGCTGAAACATGATTATCCATAATAGAACCCTCAACAAATGTAATATAATGTAGCATACTACATATTACTACATACTACAAATCAAAATCGATTTTATTTGACAGTAGTATAGTGCTGTTACCGAAATTTTAGTTATAGAATAAATAAGACTATTCGGCATGCCGAAATTTAAACCGCAAAATAAGGTTTTATGGTGAAGGAGATTTTATTGATACGAACTACCCTAGCTCGAAGTTATGATTTTTTACGTAGGATACAAAGACTATGGATTTATGATTTTTCAGCAAAGCTGAATCAAGCTTACGTATGGACAAGACTATGGATAACAGTGGATGGACAAGCCAACCACAATGTTACCCACAGCCATTGACCACACTCACGCTTTAAATCACAAGCTCCACAGCCTCAAACAAACAATAATCTTTTTATTAGATCTTTATTTAAGGAACTTCATAATCAGGAGGACTTCTATACTTAGATTTAGAAACCATACCCTTTTCACTTTTGACCTTAGTAGGCTCTTTTATCTCTGGAGATATATTTTTTTTATTAGACCCCCCCTGCGGGGCTGTTATCTGATGTATAGCAAAATTAACATTTTTGTGTTTTTGCATTAATCCCTTTAGAGGCACTATTTCTACTGGTTTTGTGCTGTCTATAACGTGCTTGTATTTGGCTACTGTTTGCCTAGTAAGGCCTGATATTTTAGAAATGGCCACCAGAGTAGCTTTCTCGCCTTTTTTAAGGAGGATTCGGCATGCTGCCCTGATTTTGTATTCAGATCCTTTTTGACGCTCGGTATGTGTTCTTTTTGCTGCTATTCTCTGTCTAGCTACCAGAGGGATGTTTCTGTCGAGTTTCATAACCCCTTGGTGGCAATTCTTATTACCTGTATATTTATCCCACGTCCAACGACAAATACTCTTAACCGTTGCTTTAACTTGTGAATAAGTAAGATCCATAGAAAAGCCACGTCTTCGATAATTATTTTTATTCCTGGCAAAAGCTTCTACTAACCTATAAAACCCTTCGTACGAACCAGTGTTCTTTTCTCTATTAACAATCGAGTAGGCATAAAATCTAGTTTCCTCAAACAAGAGGCAATGCCTCGAGTCAGCTACAGCTTCTAAATCAGGCCCTTTACTCCACATGGGCTTAATTGACAGCTCTAAATAGTCTTCAAGCTCTCCTAACGAGTATTCCTTAGAGTGTATTTCCCTTGTTACCCACCATTTATGCCCTGGTGTTTTGGCCACAGGCCCTCTATATGAAGGGTCAGCAGCTAATCTAGCCGCCATAGCTTCATAAACGGCTTTCATGTATTGAATTGGCTTAGAACGAGCTCTTTCTGAAGTACAAACAGGTGGAATAGCATAATATAGGTGAGCCTTACCATTGTTACGGTTTTGTACAATGATATTAGGCGCAGGAAGGTTTTCATCTTCCCATATAAGCGGATTATCATGATCTAAATCGAATATGAGCCAACTAACCATATCAGGTCGATTGACTTGCATATAAGGATACTTTATCGCGTATTCTCTAGGCCTGGTTAACATTTCCCCTCTTTGTAAAGCTTCTTTACCTATAGAACACCTAGGCAAATATGAAGCTTCTTGAAGAAGCCTGTTCAACGCAGAACCGTCAGCAAGATAACGACTGGTATCTTCTTGTATATAATCAATCTCAGCTAACATATGAAGCTGGCCATGATTATTAAATATAAATATGTATTAACTAATAACACAGCTTAACAATCCGATTACTCGATCATTAAGCTGATGGAATAGGCCGTAGTACACACTTTTCCCCTTTTATTTTTATTTTTACAATAAAAGACCTTGACCGTTAGGGATAAGCAGACTAGAATTTGAGTTGCGAATTCACTTCTAGTTGCTAACTAACAGTTACAGCTTAAGTAATATTACAGGCCTCGTTTTGACGAGGCTTCGTTCTTTTTAAGGTTTTGTTTTATTCGTTAAGCAACCACCGCCTCAGAAAACGCTTTATTAAACTCCTCGTTTTCAATTAACAATCGTTGTATGCCTAATTTCATAGATAGCTTCCATGCGGCTTCAGTAGATGAAAATTGTCTAACTTCTGGCTTAAACGCCATAGCTAGATAACCATTAACTCCATCGGGTGTGACTATTTTTAATGCCATCTTCTTTTTCTTACCACCCTCACCGATAGGAGAAGGCACTAATACAGCATTTAGATTTGCTACATTAGTCATTTCAACAACTTTTTCTTGGCTGAATAATTGACTTTGCATTGTGCTCTACCCTCTACGAAAAATACCTGTCATAAATCTTACACTTACGATCGCCAATGGATCAAGTTTTTTTATAAAAAAACTTTTTTTTGATCTTTTTATTTAGGTTTAAAATAATATTGATTGCAAACAACAAAGAAGAATTGGCCAATAATGCTTTGGCCACAACTATTAGTGATTGCAGAAAATTATTTTTTTCCTGGCACCGGTCGCTATAACTGCAATCAATATGTATATTTGTAAGGAACTTCTACGTCTGCACAAAGAGACGATAAGTTATTTTCAGCTTCCATCTTCGTTTTAACTGCTTGAGCTAAGTTGAAGTAATTACTTTCCATTTTAGAAAGCTCATCCTCGAGCTCTTCTATTTTCTTTAAATGAAGCGGTAACAATCTCGAAGACTCTATCATTGCTTTTGTTGCCGAAGATGTTTCAAGCAATTCCTTAGCTTTTTTTATTGCCTTCTCATCTTCTTCATTAGTTCTTACTGTATATGCCATGATTGCACTCCTTAATAAAACACCTGGTTAAAACCTTATTTATGATTGCATTGTTACATATAAAAAGGAGTTGGACAACACCTTTTGCAATCTTTATTGTGTTTTATTGTGAATGTAAACTTAAATATGATTGCACATATTTACTAATCGGTTAGTAATGGCTTTAATAGATTCATAATTCGACATATTGTTGGCCCTTATTCCAATAACCAATCCATCTACATACTCGAGTAAATTATCTATCGTTGTAATATCAAATATTATTATTTTTCTTACTTTCTCATACACTCCTTCATCCGTGGAGATTCCAGTGATTTGGGCCATGTTTCTGATGAGATTGTGCCGCACTATCAAAAATAAATGTGCCACTATTCTGCTGAGAATGTGCCACTATAGACGAAGTTATCATCTCTCTTCTTATAAAAGTAAATGACATTACCGTATTTGGTTATGAAACCTAAAAGTTGCCACGTGACAATTACTTAAAACAAGGTAAGTTGACCGTATTTGGTCATATAAGTATAAGTTTCCACGTGGAAACTCATATCTCGGTATAAAATTATACTGAAATATTAAAAATATGAGCGGCATTCGCACACCTAAACTTTAATCTTTTGATTTTTAATTAAAATATTACCGCTTGTGATACAAGTGATATACAGCTGTATACCGTACTTGGTGCGGTTTATGAACACAAAATATGTTCAATAAAATGCTTAATTATAAAGAACTATTTGTTCTTGCTAAAAAGGTAACTTGCATAATTTTCAATCATATCCTAGAACTATCATAATAGGCTTTTTACGCGTTCAATTTAAGCAATGATATTAAGTGAGGCATCATGCACTGGATTTGACAACTGTATCGCATGATTAAAGGGGCATAAATGAAAAAGCCAGATTTAAAATCTGACTTAGCTTTAAATATCTTACTTTGGCGAGAAGCTATTTAATCCTAAGTTTAGTCACCCTTTCGCGCCTGTCAAATCAATCTAGCAAAAAATTTTAAATCTTTGAAAACTTTTGTATGGGGTATCAATAAATATTTTTTATGGCGTAGAAATTAAAAACCTCGAAGGTAGCGGTAACTACCAACGAGGCCGCTTGATGAACAAGCTTGTCGAATGTACACCCGACAAGCTAATCATTGATTCTTGGCTCTACTTTGTCAAGTTATGCGGCTGCGCCTTTGTTTAATAAAACGGAGGTGAATCTATGATTTCATTAAACTTATCGAGAGAAATCACACGTATATTACTGTGCTTTGATAACTATTCAGATCGTTGTATTGAACGACTGACAAACTGCTCCCATCAAACGGTTGGCAGGTTAAGGCATAAGATAAGAACGTTAGGAATTACAGACTGGTCTAACATTCATTCATTAAGTGATGATGAATTTAAGGCTTTGCTTTATCCTAAACTTAGCAATAGACAAACGGATAAAATCCTTCCTGATTGTGAGGAAGAAGCAAAGCAGCTTCGACTGAAAAGTAAACGTCGAAAAACACGTATCATGCGGTATCGTGAATATCGTCTAAAGTATGGCAAAGAAAATACTTATGGGTATGCCAGATACTGTGAAATCTTAAACGAATACCTTAAATCTCAACACGTTGTGATGAAACAAGTTTATCTGCCAGGTGAAATCATGTTTATCGACTTTGCTGGCACTAAGCTTAAATTTCAAGTTCGAGGTAAAGAAAAATACCTGAGTGTATTTGTTGCTTGTTTAGGCTATTCGAGAAAACTATTCGCGTTGGCAACGAAAGATCAAACCTCAAATAGCTGGATGCGTGGCATTATTGCAGCATTTGAGTATTTTGGTGGAGCAACTGAAGTTGTTCTTTTTGATAATGCGAAAGCAAATGTAATTAAGCCTTCACGCCTCGCCATATTAAATGACAATGCGAGAGCATTATCTCAACACTACGGAAATATCTGTGACACATCTCGTGTAGCAACTCCATCAGACAATCCTTTGGCTGAAAATAGCGTGAAGATATTTACGATGAAAGTATTTACTACAGCTAACCAAGATTTACAGTTTTTTAGTGAATCTGAGGTAAATCGATTTTTGTTTGAGCAAATTGAAGAAATCAATGCGACACCTTTTCAAAAACGTCCTGAATCACGTAGTTTGTTGTTTGAACAAGTAGAAAGGCAAGCATTAAAGTATTTGCCAACAACGCCATTTAAAAGCTTTCATATCCAAAAATCAGTGAAAGTACCATCAACCTATCTTATTCCTTACAAAGGTTATGAATACTCTGTGCCTTATACATTAGTTGGTAAGATGGTCACGGTTCGTATTTCCAATTACGACATTGAGGTATTTCATAACGGCAAAATGGTTGCACAACATATGCTAAGTAATAAAGACCAAGGCTTTACACGTTTACCTGAGCATATGAAGCCGAGCCATTTAGCTGAAGAGAATAAATCCAAAGAAACCTTTATGAGCTGGGCGCATGATATTAGTCCTGATGTTGAAGAAATCATTGAAAAGCAATATAGCCTTACTTCTAATGTTAAATCTCGTGCTGTTGGCAAGCGTTGTTTAACACTACAAAAACTGTGTGATACTTGCGGAAATGAAATGTTTTCTAAAGCCTGCCATTATGCACTTGAGCGCGAATGGTTCGACCCTCAAGATATTGAATTAGTGGTTAAAGCTAAGGCGTGGGAAAGTAGTGAGCATCATCACTTAATCGAACACCCTAACGTGCGTGGCCGTGATTACTATGTAGGAGATAAAGATGAATAGCCTCACTATCATAGAGAAATGCCAAACACTTAAATGGCATGCATTTGCTGAAGCATTTGAACAGCAAGAAAATAACCAAGACAGTGAACAGGTAGACTTTAAGACGCGCCTTTGTGAATTGATTGATGCACAGTTGCTTGCTAACGCAGATAAGCGAATTGCCACACTGACCAAACAAGCTAAGTTACGTTATCCTCATCTATTCATAGAAGACTTAAATTACGAGCTATACCCCAAACTCAAAGTGGCGACAGTAAAAGAGTTAGTCAGCTGTGAATGGATACGGCATAAGCATCATTTGATGATTATCGGTCCGACAGGAACAGGGAAAACCTCACTAGCTTGCATATTTTGTAATGCCGCGATTAGACAGCTTGTTCCTGTTCTTTTTTATCGTATGGCGACTTTGCTCTTGGAGTTAATTGTTGCGAGAAAAGAAGGAACCCTAGTTAGATTTATTCGCAAAATAAACCGAGCTCAAGTTTTAGTATTGGATGACTGGGGCAACGCATTAATGAGTAGTGAAGAACGACATCTGCTCTTTGAGCTAATCGAATCACGCGATCAAAGTAGTTCATTAATCATTACTTCTCAATACCCTGTCGATACTTGGCACGAAGCGTTTCAAGACTCAACTATTGCTGATTCAGTGCTAGATAGGATTGTACATAATGCTCATAAAATCGAGTTGAAAGGTGAATCGATACGTAAACTCGTCAGCATTGATAAAGGAGATTAGCATGAGTACTTCAAATCTTCTTTATCAGTCAGTAATTGCAGCGCAAAGCTTGGAAAATATCTATATCAAGCAAACGTTTGATTATTACCGTCAGCGTTATCTTGGTTCGCTACGAGCACAACGATTTGTTGCTATATCAGAAAGGCTCCCCAATGAACTGCGTGATCATGATATGCCTTGCCTTTGTGATAGAACCTTGGGGTTTATTATTCCTAAACGTCGTTCATTAGAAGGTGGTGCCCTTCGCGGTGCATTACAGCGTGTAGGACTTCTCATAGCTACAGGAGGGGAGCTATTTAGAGGATGTATTGTTTTTCCAACAATTGATGAATATCAGCATGTCATTAGTGCTATTGGGTATCGTTATGGCACTCGCATTCGTCATTGGCAACAACCAGTCGTTCATTGGGAAAGACCTACACCATCGTTTTATATTTCCCAAGGTGAATCATTAGTTGAGAAGCTGCTGTATGGAAAAGCCACTCACTAAACGCATATGGCGTTGTGTCCATTATTACCTCGCGCTATGTTTAGCGCGGGGACAGTCACCTGATACGATCCGAGGAAAAAAGGCTGGACTGAAAAAGTTCTTTGTTTGGTGCTTAGACAAGGAAGTCTATTTCATCGATCAAATAGACTTGGATTTGATGGATAACTATATGGAATACCTCAATGGTTATCGTAAATCTTTGGACAACAAGCCGATCAGCCAGGCACAAAAGCGCAACCTGCTCACTTTTGTAAAAACGTTTATTGAAAAACTACACGCAAAAGGTTTGCTGGAAGCTAATCAGTTGCAATATATCGAATTGCCAAAACGAGGAAGAGCACTCCCTAAAGCAATTTTTACGATTGAAGAAATAGAATTGATTTTAGCTCAACCGCTATTATTTGGGATCAAAGGTTTAAGAGATAGGGTAATTTTGGAAACTTACTTTGCGACAGGTATTCGACGTTCTGAATTGAGAATGCTTGATATTGAGGATATCGACTTAACCGAGTTTTTATTGCGAGTGAATCATGGCAAAGGTCATAAAGAGCGCATTGTCCCAATTAGTCAGAGAGCATGTGAATGGATAGCTTTCTACCTTTCTAAAATTAGACCCATGATTTCATTTATTACATCAGGCAGTGCTTTATTTCTAAGTAACCAAGGAAAAAGAATTCACCCTAATCGACTTTCGGATATGGCCTCTCAGTATGTAAGACTCGCGGGGATAAAACGTGCAGGAGCGTGCAATATCTTTCGGCATGCGACAGCCACAACAATGCTGGATAACGGTGCAGAGCTGAGACACATTCAGGAAATGCTTGGGCATGCTGATATTTCAACGACTCAAATCTATACGCATGTTAGCCGCTCCAAACTTAGTTCCGTATATCAAAAAACACATCCGTCAGCACAATCTAGGAGTGGGGTTTTCTAAATGAAACTTGACAGAAACAAATCAACCTATCAAAATGATAGGTATCAAATTGATAGGTGATTAATGAGTTCAAATACCCCAGAAGGAATTAATGAATTTCCTTTAACTGAAGGTTCAGCTAGAAAAATTATTAATGACTTAGCTGAAAACCATACAAACAGAATTCGATGGAGTGGTCATGTAAAAAAGAGAATGGCAGAGCGAGGTGTAACTGCTAGGCAAATTCTAACATTGCTAAAAAGTAAAAGATCTGTTTTTAGGGAAGGCCCTTATGAAGAACCAAATGGTGATTGGAAATTTAATATCAAAGGAATGGCCGCTGGCACAGTGATTGAACTAACGGTTGCACTTAAAAACCATCATAACGATCCAAAGTCTACTTTGGTCACAGTGTGGATTGATTAGGAGAAGAGTATGTATCATTACACAGAAAGTGGATTATCCAATGTCTACTTAAAAAATGGTTTTACTGTTGAGGAAATAGACGGTGAAACTTATACCAGTATTGATGACATGGATGGTTTGCATAAAGCGATTGCTGAAGTGGTAGTCGATAGTAAAAAGCCATTAACAAACGAAGAGTTTAAGTTCTTGCGAATAGAATTAAATGTTTCTCAGAAAATACTTGCTACTCGTTTTGGTGTTTCTGAGCAAACAATTGCTAGGTATGAGAAAGGAAAATCAGATATTCCAAGAACGACAGATGCAGCGCTTAGAGTTTTGTATATGGAGAGCTTGGAGAAGCATAATCCTGTGAGTTATTTCTTGGATTTATTATCAGATGTAGAAGCAAGTAAAGCTGCTAAAAGAATCTTGCTAGAAGAAAGGCAGGAACACTGGGAGTTGGTAGCGTAAAAGTGGATCGTAATTACGATTACTTTATATGCAGGCACGATACTATGATCCAGTCATTAACACGCCTGCCCACATGCCACACCTGAACTCCATGCAAATTGGAAGTTGTAGCCGCCGAGCCAGCCGGTAACGTCGATTACTTCGCCGATGAAGTATAGGCCGTTCACTTTTTTGGTCTCGAAGGTTTTTGACGATAGCTCGTCAGTATTTACGCCGCCAAGTGTGACTTCGGCGGTGCGGTAGCCTTCAGTGCCGTTTGGTTTTATGGTCCATGCGTGAATGTAGTCACTTAGCTGCTGTACTTCAGCGTTGCTTAGTTGGTTGATGGGCTTATCGATAATTTCTTGCTGGCTCACCATGGCTTCAATAAAGCGCTTTGGTAGCAGGGTAGTGAGCATATTCTTGAGCGATTTTTGTGGGTGTTCATCGCGCCATGTTTTAATTTGTGCGTCAAGCTGAGTATCTGGAAGTAGATTTATGCTTACAGCCTGTCCCGCTTGCCAGAATGAAGAAATTTGCAAAATGGCAGGGCCTGAAAGGCCACGATGGGTAAACAAAATGTTTTCGAGAAACTGCGTGCCGCATTCGCTGGTGACTTCAGTGGCGATGCTAATGCCAGATAAGCCGTCGAAGCGTTCTTTGTCGTGATCGTGCAATGTAAAAGGCACAAGCGCGGCTGTTGTCGGGAGCACCTCTAAGCCAAATTGTTTGGCAATTTTGTAGCCAATTGGTGTTGCGCCGAGTTTAGGCATGGTCAGGCCGCCAGAAGCTACAACCAGTGATTGTGCTAAATAAGTTTCTCCTGAAGTTATCACTTTGAAGCCGTCTTCGAGCTGTTCAACAGATAACACTTCACTGCGAAGGTGTACGTGTACGCCCGCCCAGTCACATTCGGTCATCAAAATATCAACGATGTCTTGTGCGCCATTGTCGCAAAATAGTTGCCCAAGCGTCTTGTGATGAAAGGGCATGCCATGGCGTTCAACCAATTCAATGAAATCATGTTGGGTGTAGCGGCTAAGCGCAGATTTGGCGAAATGCGGGTTCTGGCTTAAGTAATTATTCGGTGACGCTCCTGCATTCGTGAAGTTACATCGACCACCACCGCTGATCAGAATTTTGCGGCCAGGCTTTTTCCCCATATCAACAACAATTACCGACTTGCCGCGATAGCCAGCGGTTGCGGCGCACATTAATCCTGCGGCACCAGCTCCGATAATTAGTACATCTGTTTTGATCAAGGGGAATTACTCTTTGCGATTGAACTGGCAGTATTATACTGATTGAAGCTCGTGTGAGCTAGTACGGCGCATTAGGGAGATTAAGCGTGCTTAAAAACGGTAACTTGCTTCAGCATAGATGCGCCTGCCATGCATTAGATAGTCATTGGTTATTTTACCGTCTGTCGGTTCGTAAATTTTGCTATCAAATAGATTTTTTATCGCCACACTAAAGGCCCAGTTATTGTTCGAATTATTTGAGCCAAAACCAAGTCGACGTAGAGTTAGATTTACTTTCGCATAATCATCAATAGGTTGCCTCAAATCATTTTGCGCCCGCTCTCTATTCATTACCCAGTTAAGTTGAGCTGAAATACGCCAGTTAGCGTCCAAATTGTAACGGGCATCAAGATATAGTTGATCTTGAGGCACATACTCAACTTGTTGGTTATGGTTATCGTTTTTAGTACTTTGCTTTGCGAAATTGGCTGAAAGCCTAAATTGCCTAGTAGGCTGCCAATGGGCTTCAAGTTCAAAGCCTTGTCCTGTCAGGTTTTTATTATTTTGTGCGGTACCTACTCCATCTATGTCAGTAACCGTTTCTATCATGTTCTTGGTCTTGAAATAATATAAGTTAAGGTTTGCGTTAAGCTGTGGACTAAATGTGTAGTTGAATGAAAGTTCGGTCGTTTTGATTTCTTCAGGGCTCAGGTTTTCATTACCCAGAGTGACAGGGTTATTCTTTACATATAAATCACTAAATGACGGTGCTCGGTAGGCTTCACCATAAAGTAACTTCGTAATTAAATTTTGTGAGGTATTCCATACTAGCGCTAGCCTTGGATTAACTGTGTTACCAAAATCATCATAATGATCAAAACGAATGCCGCTGGTAAGTGTGAAATCTGCATTGATACGCCATATATCTTGCAACGAAGCATATTTTAGAAGTCTGGATTTATCGGCAATATAGACAGCTGGCGTATTCGTAACATCCGTAAGCGTCCCATCGACAAAAATTGGATTATTCCGCCCGTCAAGGGTTTCACTGTCGAGCACTCCAGGACCAAAGTTTTTGGTTTCAAACGCAGTAAACCGTTCTTTCTTTATGCCCACATCCAATCTTATCTGATGGTTGTTCCATCCAGAATAATGCGCGACAACGTTAAACTTTGGCACGTAGGTGTTATTGCCGGGGTTGCCGTGTAATCCATCGGTAAATGTTGTTACGCAACCAATACCCGGTATGTTAACCGTTTGGCAGCCAACACCATCGTGAGGGGTAAAAATATTACCGTCATTGCCTACCGGCACAACGCTTCCCGGTGGCAGCAGCGTGAAAGTGGCTTCTGAACGGGTATAGAAATAGCTAAATTGACTTTCAAAGCGCCAATGATCGAATATTTGGTCACTTTGATATGCTAGCGTAAACAAATGGCTGGTAAAGTCGTCAAATCCTTCGTGATCAATGGCTTGCGCTGCACCTGCTCCTACGCCAGCGTTGTTGCGAAGATATCCGTCAAATCCTACATGCCAATGGGTATTGTCTAGGTGAATACTATAGGTAGTATTTTCAGTGTTATCTTTTATATAGGTGGGAGCGAGTGAGGCATTTGTGGCAAATATGTTGTCAAATGTAGTTTGTAAATCAGCTTCCGCAATGCGAGATTTATCTGCATCTCTGCGGTAATGCTCAAACGACAGGCTTATATCCCAATCTGGGCTTAATGCAGTTCCATACCTAAACCAAGCGTTCTGCGTGTTGTGCGTGCCCGCTTTTATGCCAACACTTCCTTTGTTGATGGCTTTGGCCGTTTTGGTGATTATATTTATAACGCCGGAATAGGCATCAGCACCATAAATTGCTGAGCCGGGTCCGCGCACGACTTCTATGCGGTCAATGTTACTTATATTTAATTCGCTCAAAAACAAAGGACCTGAATTGTACGCGGAACTATAGATGGCGTAGCCGTTCAACATAAAAAGTACCTGCGGGTTGTGCCCTGAATAAATTCCTCTAAATGTGAAACTGGGTAAGGTTCTATTGAGTGTGGAAGGGATTACGTGCAGCCCAGGTACCGATTCAAGCACCTCTACAATTGTAACAGCCCCCATTGCTTTTATATCATCTTCATTAATAAGTGTGGCTATTGCTGGCGCCTTGTTAATAGCAACAGAAGTGCCTGTCGCAATCTCAATGGTGGAGAGTTGTTCAAGCGATAGTGAGAGAAAGTCGAAATCTTTTGCAGTCGTAAAAAATGGAATAAAAACAAAAAGAAATGCGTAATTAATGTTCATCCGGAGACGGTGATATCTGGTTTGGCTTTCGTGCATTCAACTACTCACAGGAATATACTTCTGTTTAAACTATAACAAATTTTTTACGTTCCAAAAGTTTTGTTGTATCTGGTAGGAGCAAAGGAAGGGAGATTAGTCTTCTAATCACGCACCAAAAAAAGAAAAACTGTGAGAAGTTAAAAATAGGAAGGCGAGCTCCTTCCTATCTTAATTGTTATTTGGTGTGTATGATTTTCAGGCTTAAGCCGTTGGTGATGTCATAATGCTGTCAGAACCATTTTTGGCGAGTTCTGCTAAATCTTTATCAATAAAGAACAATGCTTTACCGTCGTTACCTACCAATTCAATTTTATCCAAAATACCTTTGAATAATTTCTCTTCTTCGTGCTGTTCGGCAACGTACCATTGTAAAAAGTTAAAAGTTGAGTAGTCTTGGCTGGTAAACGCAGCGTGTGCCAGACTATTAATTTTTTCTGTGACTAAGCATTCGTGCTTGTATGTTTCTTCAAATACTTCACTTAGCGAGTCAAAATTATGAGGTGGCGCATCGATACTACCTAAAATTGGCATAGAACCTGTCTCGCTGACGTAGGTGAACAAGCGGTTCATGTGATGCATTTCTTCAAGCGCGTGTTTACGCATAAATTCTGCCGCACCTTCAAAGCCGTTTTCTTCGCACCATGCGCTCATTTGCAAGTATAAGTTCGACGAATAAAACTCTAGATTAATTTGGTCGTTTAATTGACTGACCATTTGTGCTTTAAGCATGATAACTCCGAAATCTTTGTAATTGAGTGCATTGTGCCCAAGTATGCAGGCAAGATCAATGCATCAAAGTAAAAAACCTAACAAAAACAAATATATAGAAAATGATAATTGTTGTCGTTTGTATTTATTATAAACTTTCGAGTATCACTTCGGCTGAGCTCACTTCAAATTCTTTAGGTTTTTCAACATTTAAGTGAGTAACTATGCCATTTTCAATAATCATGGCATAACGTTGTGAACGATAACCGCCAAAGCCGCCCGTTTCTTTGCCTAAACCAAGCATCTTAGTGTAACTACCATCGCCATCGGCTAGCATAAGAATGTTTTCTGCGTTTTGAGACTTACCCCATTCATACATCACAAAGGCATCATTTACTGACAAACAAATAATGTCATCAACGCCCTTGGCTTTTAATTCGTCTGCACTGACAACATAACCGGGTAAGTGTGCAGCAGAGCAGGTCGGTGTGAATGCTCCCGGTACGGCAAAGAGTACGATTTTGCGATGGGCAAATAAGGTTTCTGTTTGATGAATGATCATGTTGCCATCTTTGAGCTCTTGTAACTGTCCGTTAGGCATGGTCATTTGTTCTTTTATCATAACTTCTGGCTCTGATTTTTTATTTCGTTAATGGGATAAGGGGAGCTTGATTGGTTTGCATAAAAAGCCTTTATCGTGTGCACAACGCGCACAATCTTTACAAACAAATCGGGGTTTGTCTACGATGTGTGCGATGTCGTGGAGATTTTTTTCAATCTCCTTTTTCTTCCACTTGCACAATGATTTTGCCATTCAAAAGCCTCCTATATCTCCTTATTTTAGAAGAAAAGAGGCTTGAATGCAGTAGTTGTTAATTGTTTAGTTTACAACAAGTTTGAGAGTCGCATGAATGTCTGATACTTGTTCGGCGACGTCTTTGGAAATGTTTTCAGCGAGTTTACGTGAGTGGCTGACTTCGTTGTTAACGCTGCCCATGGCATGCTCAAAATCGGCAAAATGACTCCGTTGCTGGTTGATCTGCGCTAATGTGTCTGCGGCAACATTGGCTGATGTAATCGCGCGTTGCACCACGTTTGCGGCATTATCTCTTAACACTTCGGCAATTTGACGTTGCTGATCAGAAGCACGTTCAATGCCGTAGATATTTTGCTCAAGTGTTTGGCTTGCCTGATTAAGCTGCTCCAACCGTTGGCTGACCTGATTAAGTGATTCCTGAGTTTTGCCGGCTAGTTGACGCACTTCATCAGCAACAACCGAGAAGCCGCGACCATGTTCACCAGCACGCGCTGCTTCAATCGCGGCATTTAACGCGAGTAGATTAGTTTGATCGGCAATGGATGAAATAACATCAACAATCGAGCCAACACTTTCAACTGATTGTGTGAGTGTAAAAATTGCCTCACGCCCCGCATTAGCGGCCTGGTTGGTTTCTTCACTTGCAATAAGCACTTCCTGTACTTTAGTTTGACTGTTATTCATCGCCTGCTCAGTCGATTGCGCATTCTCTACCACTTGCTGCGATAAGGTATTTACATGATCAGTCACTTGGGTCAATGCAACCAGTATTTCTTTTGCCGCCACTAAGTGCTCGTGCGTTGTAGACGATGAATCAAGAATGTTTTGTGCTTGATGCTCCATGGTTTGCATGGCATTCGATACCAAGTTGAGCTGCTGCGCTTTTTGCTTATCTTCTTCGGCGAGTTTAGACACCATCTGATTAAAGCTCGTTGAAATTTCGCCTAACTCGGTGTGCGGCGAAATGCCGGTAATGTTATCAACGCGTCCTTCATTGACTAACGTCACAAAGCTATCTCTGAGTTTACGTAATGGATTAAGTACTACGCTACGTGTTAACCAGTAGTTCGCGATAAGAAACACAATCAAGAACGTTAATAACCCGGTAACAACCCAATACAGCTGTGTATTTAGTGCCTTTTGCTCCTGCTGCAAGTGAGTTTCACCGTTTAGAATACTTTGCTCAAGTTCCGCCACACGGCTTGCTAATAAAGAGAGCCCATCCTGACGTTGCGACTGTAAGCTAAAGGTATTGTCGATTTCACCGCGATAGCGCTTAGCAAGCGATTGCAATTCAGCGAATGCATCTAAGCTCAAATCTTCTGGTTCTTCATCGTCTAGTAATAGATCGTCATCGCCAAATTCATCGTCGCTTTCTGCGTGTATGGCCAAATCTGGGAATTGGCTGAGCGCGTTGATTTGTGAAGTTAACTCGGTAAGTTGTCTTGGCAATGCCTGATTGTTTTGGTTGTCTTGCTGAAACAGCTTCTCACGAGTGTTGATAATATCGTAAAGTGCGCGTGCAATATGGTTAGTGGTAAGCAAATAGCTTGCGCGTTGTTCGTTATTGAGCGATTCAGATTCAAGTGCGTATTTGGCCAAAGCATGGTTTAGCGAGATCATGCCTAGTTCATTGTTGCGAATGAGCGCGAGCGGGTCACCGCTAAGTTTACCGAGGGCACGAAATTTAGTGTCAATTTCATCTTTGAGGCTGTTGGCCTTATCGGCTATTTCAGCGGCTAAAGTCTTGTTTTCAATTTGCTGGGCGCTGGTACTAATTTCTGTGAGTTGCTCGTTGGCCAAATTAAGCAAGCTGGCGTCACCTGATTGGAGGTAATTTGCTATCGTACGATAAAATTGCACGGTGGTAAGTGCTTTAAGTTTTTGGTAGCCAGCAAAGCTTTCTCGGCTTGTTGTTAATGAATTACCTACCTGATACATAGTGACCAAAAATATCACGGCAAAAGCACTGATAGCGACTACTGAACCGCGAGAAAAACTTGAAACACGCATGCTAAACGACCTATGGTTTTGTACAACTGTTTGCGCCGAAGCGGATTGTCGCTCGATAATATGACGGATATGTTACTGTTTTATTACAATAATATGTCAAACGACGTTTCTCAGATGTTATTCTAGAAACAACCCGTTTGACTGGCATTTATTCGGTTACTAATCAATAAGTTGAATGGAGTCTAGCTTTACGTGTTTTTTGATATAGCGTATGAGCGCTTTGTCATGCTTGCTGTTCAGCGGCTGAATTTGGCCACCTAGGAACTTGGCGAGTGTTTTTTCCTGCAAGTATGCATACGCGAGTGCACCAAGGCGTGAGTTTGGTGAATGCAGTGCCCTGGAATCTACGAATAAGGTAATGGGTTTGTTTTGTTCATCTAGCCTTAGTGCATATTCTTGCACATCAGTAATAAATACGCGGCGATCATGCTGTCCTGCCCAAATTACCAATGGACGCTTAATTTTATGGTAATTGCTGTCTGGCGACCGCTTATGCAATGCGTCAAATGCGGTTTTGTCGTCCCAATCTACCACGAGTTGTTTCATAAAATAGTCATTATGGGTTTTACGTACTTTTTCTTTAAAACGAAAGTAGTATTTTGCTGAACGCCCCATCGTCGTTGGTGGTGCACCGGCAAAACCTACCTGAAATAAATCGGGCGTAAAAGTGAGCCCTGCGAGCGTACTAAAACCACCAAACGAATGGCCAATAATCGCTAAGCGATTTTTATCACCAATACTATTGTTTAGCAGAAAATGAACACTGTCGATGATGTCATTCTGGCTAGTGCCATCGCCAAAATCATTCTTCGTACCCGTAAGGTAGGCCTTACCAAAGCCCGTAGATGCACGAAAGTTTGGCTGAAAAACGATATAACCACGATTGGCAAGATGCTGAGCTCGACGGTCGAAACCATCAAAAATACGTGACCAAGGGCCACCGTGTACCGACACGACCATTGGCGCGGTTTTCGGGTCAATTCCGCGTGGCAAAGTAAGATAACCTTGCAATTCGAAACCGTCACGTGATTGGTATCTTACGGCAAACTTAGGTGCAATAGTGTTGTCTGGCATGAGTGGCTCTTTGCGATGCAGCTTGCCGACAATGTCGTCAAAAATGGGCGTGAGCTTTTTTTGTTGGGGGTGATACAGGTAATACCGCGTGTGTGCAGAATCATTGGTGTGTTGTAACACCAACCAGTGATTATCTGTTATGTATCGTTTATCTTGTGGCAAACCAAATTGTAGTCCGTGCTGCCCCAATGCTGTTTGAATCGATTGCAAATGTGGCTCTAGTGTTGTGGCAATTGCATAGGCCTTGTTTTGGTCACCATGATAATTAGTGAGTGCTGGAACTTTAATATTTTCGCCATCTCGTAACAATGTAACATGGGTAATGTCGGCAATACTGAGCGGATCTTGATGTAAAACACGGTGGTCACCCGAGACTAAATCAACGTGGTGCAACTGAACTAGGTCACTAAATTGGTTAGAGGCTAGCAGCATTGTTTGAGTCTTGAGATGATAATCAAGCATAGTACAATATTCATTCCACTGACAACGCCAAATTTCTCTAGGCGCCTCCTGTGTTAAATCAAAGAACAGTAGTTCTCCTTTGTTGTTGTGCGCGACGTTAAGGGTACTGGCAAACAGTGGTGAGCCTGAATGAGGGTCTAGCGCAAATTCTTCATAGTCTGTTTTTGTGCTATAAATCGATGTGGCTTTGCCATCGGCATTCATGCGTATTATGTCAAACTGTTCGTTGCGCACGTCCCATGAACGGTAATAAAAACTATCTTTGTGGAATTCATCAGTTCCCAGCCAGCGTTCGCGCTTTTGTGGGTCAAGTGTTACAAGCTGTATTGGCGCAGTATCAGGGTGCAGGTGGTGAACAGCGATGCCGTCACTTACTTTCATAAATAATTTCTGGCTGTTGGCTGACCAACTGATATTGGCAACGTCACGTGACGCGAATAACTGATCGTGTCGCTGTGCGGCAATGTTATATAGCCAATATTGTTTAAGGTTACGCTCTCTAGGGCCGATTCGTGTGACATACAACACGAGCTTACCATTGGGTGATAATGTGACCTGCGATAGCCTGCTGCTACGTAATACTTGTTCACGAGACAACAATGGGGCTTTTTCTAGCGCTTGACTGCGATTGATCATTGCTTTTAGCGCTTCTGATGTAGTGGCGGCTTGTAAATTGGGGACCAAAACCCAGAGTAATAAGGCGCAAAGTGCCTTACTACTGAATAAATCAGTAATATGTTTCATAAGTCTTCCTTTTAAGCTGGCAACAACGTGTTAGGTTGTTGCCTTTGTTGTAGTCGGCACTCAGGCCGTAACGGGTACCTCAGTAGGCTGAGGTTTCTTACGAAAAACCGTGAATAAGTCGCCAAACACCTGATGGCGCCAACGATTAAGTAGCAGAAATGACGCTAAGCCAGGCAATGAACAAATCGCCACTAACACAAGCCAAAATATCAATGTAGATGTTGGGAGTTTAACCTTACGGCCGACAATTAGCGTGATGACAAGCGCGATAGCTGTGGCTACCCACGCATATAGAACTGACGTGGCGTTACGGTTACGCTCAGAAAAGTTTTCCAATGTGGTGTAACGATTAGGCAAATGTGGATAAAGGTGGCTACGCGCATAGTCGTAAATCACACTCATAAAAATGGGCGATTGCCAGTATTGCTGATCTTCAATGAAAATAGGCAGGGGGCGATATGCTTTAAATACCATTTCACCCAACATTTTCGTGGAGCCGTCATATTTGGCATACACTAGGCCGATGCCCGGTTGCTCAAAACCAAAGTAATGATTTTCTACATATTTGATCAGTATGCCATCAACGAGTAGGTAATATTGGGCATAACGTGGATCGAACATCTCACGATGGTGATTAACAACAAGGTGTGGCTCGCTATAACTGTTTGCTTGCTGAATGCTACTTAAGTCAAAGAAGTATAGTCCCTTATTCGTTGTCAAAATGGCTAGGTTATTTTTAACATTAAGCTGAACTTCGTTGGTGTAGAACTCACTCGGATCAATCAATTGGTGTTTTACTTCAATGTATTGGCCAACAAAGTCAACAATATAGAGCGTATTACGTGTTTGAATGAAACGGTTGGCTGTTAACATGGGCACTTGTGTAAATTTCTCACTGTCGGTTAATTGTGCGAGCGCATTTTCACCTTTGATAAATCGATTCTTGCTTATTACGCCTTTTATTGCCCGGTCGTAAAAGCCGCGCCCGATGAGCACTTGCTCTTTATGAGAAAATTGCCAAAACGTTTTATTGGGTCTGTCATCGAGTGAGTAGGTTTCGTCTTTGTTGAACAACTGCCCATTGACTTGATTAGCATGCGGCTCAATTTTAATTCGACCACTATTCGCTAATTCAACTTGTTTGCTGATTGCGGTAACCTGTTGTTCAGTTAGGTCACTTTGATTGTTACCCAACACATTTTGAATTATCTCACTGGCTGTCCACCTCCAACTTTGTGATAGGTAGCCATTTATTTGATCTTTTTCTAATTGATCAGGGTGAGTGCCCGCTATGGTCAATGGAATGTGATAAAACACCGCCTGACTAAATAAAATTAGTAGCGCAAGCCCCGGTTGCATGAGTACCGACGCGATAAGTAATTGGCGCTTCTTGGTAAAATGCGTCGACAAATTCACTTTAAATGAGCCTAACGATAAGTAGTAAGCACAGGCAACGAACACCAGATCAACTAGCAGCGTCACCGACACCGAAGATGGCGTGTGATTTAACATTAAAAACAGGGCACTGGTAGAGAAAAGGGCTCCCCAACTTGGGTTCAGTAACGTATAAGTACCAACTAGGTAGCCAAATAAAGCTATAGCTGCAATGTGCAGGCTATACCAATAGTGACGGGCTTCAACGAGCTCACGATCAAATATATCGACAGCGATGGTGCCTAGGAGAAAAGGAACACTGCATACGACTATCGTCCACAAAGCGCCAGCACCAGCAAGCGCGTGATAAATGCGTGAGGTACTAAGCGGACGATGGACTAAATAGGTCCAGCAACTCTTGCGTTTGTGCAGCCACATTTGCCCTGCACCGAATAACAAACCCCCTATCACCGCAATGAGCATTATGATGACTTCCTGCGTTTGGGTGCTGTTTAACAGGGGTTTTTGACTGATTTGATAACCCAAAATAGCGATGTAGCCAATAAATGCTATCAATGCGTACTTTTGAAAACGCTGTAACTCGTACTTGAATAGATCAAACATTGGCCAGCTCCTTTTTATACATCGGTAATGGTTCGCTGATATTGCGCTCGCGCCAAGGGGACATAAGTAGAAATGCGATCAATCCAGGAATGCCGCATAGCAAACCAATCGTTGTCCATAGCCATTTATTGCTGTTGCTCACTGTGCACCGATTCGCTAGCCAATAGATGGTAAATGCAGAAACCAGCGCAGCAAATATGCAGAAGACCGTTACAATTGTCGGGATGTCGCGTAACCAGAAGTAGCCTTGTTGCTTAGGGAGTTCATCAGGAAAATGAACAGCTGAAATCAGGGTGTTATCTAAAATATTTAACACGATGGGTGAAATCATCAGTCGTTGATAATGTATTAGCGCTGGCAGTGTTTGCGAAAATGCTAACGTGGCCAATATTTGCGTATCACCTTCATGGGGTGCATATACCAAAGTTGCGCCAGCTTTGTCAGCGCCAAGTAAATGGTGACTCAAGTAAATGAGCACATAGCCATCGGTTGTTTGCGTTATTGTTGTGTCTAACTTGTAGGTGATGGCGGCAGGGTGTTTGATGACATGGCTCGGAATTTCTGAATTAAACGTATCGTTAAAAGACACTTGGTTGAAGAAATACGTTGCCTTGTTTGACTGAATTGCGGTTACATCAAACATAGGCTTGAACACGGTGCGGTAAACTTCATTTTCACCTGTAAGTGTGTGTTTTAGGTCTATACGTTTATGGACAAAGTCGACTCGATAAATTGAGCGCTTTGTTTGAATGTAACGCTGGTTAACTCCGATGGCGACGTGCTCAAATCTGTCTTGCTCACTAATCGTTTGGCCGACACTAATAAAACCTCTTGGCCCTAAGTAGCCAATAATGTCATTAGAGATATTGTCATAGCCGACGAAGAGCATGTCTTTATGTGAGAAATACCACGACGCGCTTTCTCCATCAGACAGCATGAAATGGCGCGTAGACTCATGCATGAACATCCCTTGTCTTTGCGGGACGCGGTAACTGGCACGAGAAAAGTCTTCAAATTCAGCGAGGGTCACCTGTCGTGTCAAACTCTCTGCGATTGATGAACTACTTGTAGCGAGTACTTGTTGAAACATCTCTGGCAACTCATTGCGAACAAACTGGCGATAACTTCCTGATTCTTCTTTGGCTAGTTCAACTTGATTGGGATGTGCCCCAATAATGTTCAACGGTATATGGTAGTAAAAGGCTTGTAGTGACAACAATGCCACTAACAGTGCTGGTTGCAGTACAACGGCACTTAGTATGATCACGCCTTTGTCTTCGCTGTAGGTGGCTAAATTGACCTTAAACGAGCGATGCGCCAGATAAATCGCTGTTGCCAGAAACGTCATATCGACTATGGCAAAATAACTTACAGGTTCCTGATTAGAAATAATTAAATAAGTCAGTATCCATAACGAGGCAAATACGAGGCGGTTAGGTGTCAACATCGCAAATTGTCCTAGAAAATAAGCGACAGTAGCGATCAAGAACAAGTGCAGCATATAGATATAGTGACGAAATTCAACAATGGCATTGGTCACTAAATCCATGTAGCAAATTATAATCAAGAATGGCAGTACAAATGCGATAAACAGCACAGCCAAACCAGCGCAGCTAATAGCCGCATGAATCTTGTTGGTCGCCAGAGGGCGATGTACCAAGTAAGTCCAACTGTTTTTGCGTTTGTGTAAACCGATAGAAATCGCGGCAAAAAATATGCCGCCAAACAGACACGAGAACACCAAAAATGCGTGCTTTTCACTGCGAGGGATCAAGACTGGGTCAAATCTTGAATAGAGTGTCCATAACACAAGCTGGCCAATGAGTATCACAATTGCCGCTAAGCGGTAGCGTTTGAACTCACTGCAAAATAAATCCCACATGACATCGTCTCCTTATGCTGCTTTGTTCGGTGCGCGATGATTTTTCGCCAATACCGAACTAATAGCGCGATCAAGACTAATAGGCGCTTGAATAGGTTGCGCGATATCAAGCTTCTCTAGCTGGCTTTTCACTGCAGTGGCAGATTGATCGGCAATTATCAGGTGGTACTGGTCTTCAATAAATCGCACTGACAGGATGCCCGGTAACTGCGCTAGTTGCTTTCTGTCCCCGTCAAAGTCACATATCCAGTAGCTGATGCGTTCACAAAACTCATAAGGGCTAGCGGTATATTTCACTTGGCCGTTTTCAATGATGATTAGGTTTTCTGCGACACGTTCAATTTCTTCCATTTGATGTGAACAGTAGATGATCGTGGTGTCTAAATCGCTTTCGCTATACATGAGCGCCTCTAGAAACGCCTGTTTGGCAACCACGTCTAGCCCTAGTGTCGGTTCATCCAGAATAAGGACTTCGGGTGCTTGTGCTAATGCCATTGATAAGTTGAGGCCAGCACGTTCACCACGCGACAACATAGATATTTTTTGCTGCGGCTGCACGTCAAAGTTACCGAGGACATTTTCATAGATATCCTGACGCCAATTAGGGTAGAGGTTACGCTGCATAGTGGTAACTTCTTCTGCGGTCATCCAAGTTGGCAAGGTATGTTCTTCATTGACGTAACCAATTCGTCCACGCAATTCTGGTGTTAGCTGTTGGCTATTTGTGCCTAAGATAAAAGACTCCCCACATGTGGGAGCTTCCAACCCCAGTAATATTCTAAATAAGGTGCTTTTACCCGCACCATTCGCACCGATGATAGCGTGAATACCTCCTTCCTTAATCGTTAAACTAAAGTTGTTCAGTGCTGTTTTACTATCGAATCGTTTCGTCAAACCATGGGTGGAAATGATGTCGGTTGTCATGTTGTTATTCCTTTGTTTTGAATTGGGTGAATGCTGTAAGTAAGTGTTCACTCAACTCTTTTGGGCTGTAATCAAGCGTTATCATGTCATTAATGAAGCGGTTGGTTGCTTCGCTTAATCGTTGTTCACGCTCTTCATCACTCAACATTTGAGTGGTTTCGGCAACAAATAACCCTAAGCCTTTTCGTGATTCCAGTAGCCCTTGTGCTGTTAATTCACCGTATGCTTTAGCAACGGTATTTGCATTTATCATCAGCTGTAGTGCTAAACCACGAACACTGGGTAGTTTGCTCCCTTGTTGTAAATTCCCGCTGGCAATTTCCCGTCGGATGCCATCGACAATTTGGCGAAAAATAGGCCGAGCGTCCCCGGTAACTATTTGAATCGCAATTGCAGACGTTTTTGTCATCAATACTTTCACTAGTGTACTATCTGTAGTAGTACACTAAGTTTAGTGTACTACATTGTCAATAGTACACTAGGCGGTAATTTAATACTTGTTAGTTAAGTTGTTGTTAATGCTTGGTATTTATTTGTGTCTCTTATTGGGAAAATATAATTTTACAAATTAAGTTTGTAAGATGTAGTTCAATAGGACAGTCTCATGTGGACAATGACAGCCTATTAGCTTTTTGTATTCCTATAGCTTTATGTGCTGAGTTATTTGTCGCATGTTATTTGGTATGAAAGCTTTATCAAGAATAAATAACATATTGAAATCATTGCTGTCTTACGACTTATGAAGAAAGAAGGGGAACGAGATTTCCTGAGAGGCTAACAAATTTTATGAGAACGCCAAGGAGCTATCAGTTATGAAACCATATTGGAGTCTATCTTTAGTCATTTTATCAAGCATACTGGTTTTTGGATCTGCCAAATCTCAAACCGTGGACGAAAGTGTATGGGATACCGCATATAACAGTGAAACAAAACAGAGGTTCATTCCTGTTGAGCTATTTACAGGTGCAAAATGGGATGGACAACATGAATTGAAATTAAAAGAGGTATCTACAACGGCTTGTGCGAGGTTTGTTGGTGGAAAATACAGTAGACCTTGCGATAACTATTATATTTCTGGCCCATTCAAAACAGAGACAAACAACACCAAAATTGAATGGGTAGGCACTGAAATTCCATATTATATTAGAACATTTAGCACCAGACGTATGGGAAAGGTGGAGTCGCACTTCACCATTAATAACTCAAAAGACGGATTGGTGAGAATTTTCGACAAGCGAAAGCAGTGGGGTGACAGAGCTTATGATGGCCTTGGAAGTAAGTTTCCACTGGGTTACTGGAAACAAGGTGAAGTTCGCACATATCCTTCGCGCAGACCTACAAGCATTGAAATAATTGAGCTTGATGGTGTCGAACATTGCCTCACATTTCGATGGGTAATAGGACACGGTAAAGGAATAAATATGGATAATAATTACACCTTTTGCCCTGAACGCGGTTTTACAAAAATGAGCCACAACTACAAAGAAGCGAAACCGAAGGCATAAACTTTGCGTAAACGCTAGTTAGATAAATCTGTTTATACTCACGGTTCTAATTAGTTGCTCAAGTCGAACTTTTTGGAATGCCCTGATTAACATAAACATCAAATCTGTTTTTCTTCATCTTAATGCTGGTTGAAGGGTTTTTTTCTGCCAGTGGTGGCGCATACGAAGGGCGCTTTACGACAACACGATACTTAGCTAATGCTAATGCTGGCGCGAGTAATTCATCAGCGTCTAAATCTTCCCCGACGAGTGACTGGAAGACACGCATTTCTTTTTTCACGGCTGCAGATTTTTCGCGATGTGGATACATAGGATCGAGATAGATAACGTCGGGTTGTATGACGTTGTCCATACTATCAATCGAGGACGCGTGAATTAATGACATGTTGTGCACGATGTCAGCAACTTCGCTGTTAAGTTTTGCGCGTTCTAAACCATTTTCTAACAATGCGGCAACTACAGGCATTCGTTCAATCATCGACACCTGACAGCCAAGTGAGGCTAATACGAAAGCATCACGCCCTAAGCCTGCTGTAGCGTCTAATACGTGAGGGGCAAAGCCGTGTTTCAAGCCTACCGCCTTAGCAATATCTTGTCCGCGACCACCACCAAACTTGCGGCGGTGCGCAACTGCTCCTTCAACGAAGTCGACACAGATACCGCCCAATTTTGGCTCATCGAGTTTATGTAATGATAGTGTTTGCGTATCAACCACTAGTGCAAAGGCTAAATCATTGCGTTTCTCGGCAGCAGCGATGTCGCCGATATATTCAAACTGCCATTGCTGAGCAATTTTCTTTGCCAAGTCGGCATCGTCTGAATGTGCATAAGCGACAGCAATAGCGGTTAAGTTCATCTATTGCGCCTGCACATGATTGTCGCCTGTAGCAAAAGCGACTAATCGACTTAACTGGCTAAGTGATAAGTCACATTCTTGTTGCCATTGGTTAAACGACGATTGAATCGCATTTAGGCTAGCTTTGGTTTGAATGCCGCCAGTAATAATGTCATGAGAGCGAAAATAGGCTTCAACGTCACGACTTAACAAAAACGTATCTTTACCCAGCGCACGTAATGCATATGGCCCAGTGTTGCCACCTAGTCGGGCACCATGCTTTTTCAAATACGCCCATAAGCCGATAATGTCGTCGCTTGGCCAACCCGCGATAAACTCGGCGAATAAATGACCATTTTGCTGTTCGTTAAAGATCATCTGGGCATTAGCTTTGATGGTTTTGACCTTATTGAAGTTGCGAATAATGCTGGCGTCGCTGGCTTTGGTCTCCCAAAGTTCGTCAGGCATCAGCAGCATTTTCTCGATATCAAACTCAAAGAACACGCGTTCAAAATCAGGCCATTTTTGTTCGACCACGCGCCAAACAAAGCCTGACTGAAATACTTTCTTGGTGAAAGCAGCGAGTATACGATCATCTCCTAGCTTGGCGACTAAGGCACTTTGATCGCCTTCACCGAGCAAGGCATTGAGTGCTGAATTCCCACCCTTGCGCTGGGCAGCTCGTTGATACAGTGCGTCGAATGTTTCCAGAGCCATTAGCCCGTGATCCCGCTGTGTCTTAATAGCGCATCAATACTTGGTTCACGGCCTCTGAATGCTTTGAATAGCTCGCTTGGCTCTTGTGAACCGCCTTTTTCCAGAATGTTTTCGAGAAAATCGCGACCAACTTGTGGGTTAAATATGCCTTCTTCTTCAAAACGAGAAAACGCATCTGCCGATAATACTTCTGCCCACTTATAGCTGTAGTAGCCAGCAGCATAGCCACCACCAAAAATGTGTGAAAAGCTGTGTTGAAAGCGATTAAATTCAGGTACTGGCACCACGGCATATTCTTGACGTACTTGATTAAGCGTCGCTTGAATCTGGTCGCCTTTCTCCGGTGAATATTCAGCGTGAATTTTGAAGTCAAACAGGCTGAATTCTAGCTGTCTGAGCATTTGCATTGCTGATTGGAAGTTTTTGGCGGCGAGCATTTTATCAAGTAAATCTTGTGGTAATGGCTCGCCCGTTTCATAGTGACCAGAAATAAATGTTAATGCTTCTGGTTGCCAACACCAGTTTTCTAAGAATTGGCTCGGTAACTCAACCGCATCCCACGGCACACCATCGATGCCTGAAACACCGCTTTCGTTGATTTGCGTGAGCATGTGGTGAATGCCATGACCAAATTCATGGAATAGTGTGACCACTTCATCATGAGTAAATAGCGCGGGTTTGTTGCCAACAGGCCCATTGAAGTTACACGTTAGGTACGCGACTGGCAATTGAATGTCACCATTAATGGTTCGTCTGCGACTCTTACAGTCGTCCATCCAAGCACCACCGCGCTTTTTAGCGCGAGCATATAAATCTAAGTAAAAACTGCCGCGTTGCTGGTTGTTGGTGTCAAATACATCGAAAAACTTAACATCTTTGTGCCAAGTATCAACGTCTTGGCGTTGTGTTATGGTTAAGCCAAACAAACGATGCACTACTTCGAATAACCCTTTTACTACAGTTTCTTCAGGAAAATAAGGACGCAGTTCTTCATCAGAAATTGCATATTGGCTTTGCTTTAATTTTTCACTATAGAATGCTAAATCCCATGCTTCCAACGCGGTAACGTCATGCTCTGATTGTGCAAATTTCACCACCTCGTCAAAGTCTCTTTTTCCTTGCACTTTTGACTTAATCGCGAGGTCTTCTAAAAAGCCCATGACTTCTTCGATTGAATTGGCCATTTTAGTTGCCAATGATTTCAGGGCAAAATTGTCAAACCCGAGCAATTGAGCGACTTCATGTTTCAATGACAATAGCTCTGCCATGATCGGGCTGTTATCAAATTCGCCAGCACTAGGGCCTAGCTCAGAGGCGCGACTCACATAGGCACGATACATTTTTTCGCGTAGCTCGCCATTCTCGCAGTAGGTCATCACCGGTAAGTAGCTTGGAATATCTAATGTAAATATCCAACCTGATTTTTCTTGCGATTCAGCTAACGCTTTAGCAGCTTCTTTGGCGCTTTCTGGCAAACCAGCAAGCTCGCTTTCATCGGTAATGTGTACCGAAAATGCATGTGTAGCGTCCAACACATTGTTACCAAAAGCAGAACTTAATTCAGATAAACGGGTAACGATTTCGCCATAGCGCTTTTTGTCTTCATCGTTCAACGCAATACCCGACAATTTGAAATCGCGCAGCGCATTAGTGATCACTTTTTGTTGCGCCGTATTAAGTGATTTGAAATGCTCACTGTCGGCCATCGCTTGATAGGCTTCAAACAATGGCTGGTGCTGACCAACAAATGTGCCGTACTCAGATAACAAAGGTAAGCAAGACTCGTATGCTTCACGCAATTCATCAGAACTGATCACTGAATTCATATGAGACACAGGTGACCATACTTTACTTAACACATCATCTGCTTCATCAATGGGGGCGACCAACGACTGCCAAGTGTATGGCGCGCCATTTTTCAGAGCGGTTTCAATTGCTTGCTTACAGTCAGCGATAGCTTGTTCAACTGCAGGTTTTACATGCTCCGGCTTAATTTGAGAAAACGCGGGTAAATCAGATTGTGTCAGTAATGGATTTGTCATCTTGCATCGTTTCATTGTCTTCGAATAGTTTAGATGTAATGCCATTGAATGATTTATTCAAGGAGTACGGTCAGTTATTTTTTCTAGGGTAAATATTCAACGCTTGAAAGCCGTTGGATTAAGTCCCATATTGTTTAGCAGTTTGAATTAAAGTTTGGAATACACATGACGCAACATTTTGATTTTCTCGCCATAGGTGCGGGTAGTGGTGGTATCGCTTCGGCAAACCGTGCAGCGAGACATGGCAAGAAAGCCGCCGTAATTGAAGCAAAACAAATCGGTGGAACGTGCGTCAATGAGGGGTGTGTGCCCAAAAAAGCGATGTGGTATGCCGGACAAATAGCTGACTCCCTAAACTATGCTGCTGATTATGGTTTTAATGCGCCACTTCAATCGTTCGACTGGGCGACGTTAGTCAAAAATCGCGAAGTATATATCGAGCGGATTCATGCCGCGTATCAGCGAGGATTTGCCAGTAACGATGTAACCGTCATTGATGGCTTTGCTAAATTTGTAAACAAGAATACGGTTGAAGTAAATGGCGAGCAAATCACCGCAGATCACATTGTCATTGCCACAGGTGGTCGACCAACTATTCCAAATATAGAAGGTGCAGAATACGGCATTGATTCTGATGGCTTTTTTGCGTTGACCGAACAACCTAAAAGCGTCGCAGTCGTTGGTGCAGGCTATATCGCCGTTGAGCTTGCAGGGGTAATGCATGCGCTCGGTAGTGATACACACTTGCTCGTGCGCAAAGCAAAACCACTACGTAACTTTGATGACATGCTAAGCGACACCTTAGTGGAGCAAATGGCAAAACATGGTCCGAAATTACATTCCCAAAGTATTCCGCAGCGCATCGAAAAAACTGCCGACGGTTTGATTATTCATTTAGAAAATGGCCAGTCGGTAGGGCCTGTTGATTGCTTGATTTGGGCGATTGGCCGAGAACCAGCAACTGACAATATCAATCTTGAAGCTGCAGGTGTAGAAACTGACAAGCATGGTTTTATCCCAACGGATAAATACCAGAACACCAATGTAGACGGCATATATGCGGTTGGCGACAACACGGGGAGAGTACAACTGACGCCTGTTGCGGTGGCAGCCGGGCGTAGACTTTGCGAGCGCTTGTTTAACAATAAACCATACGAACATCTTGATTACAGTAATGTGGCGACAGTGGTATTTAGTCATCCCGTTATTGGTACAGTCGGTTTAACCGAAAAAGAAGCCGTTGCAGAATATGGTGAAGCACAAGTGAAAGTGTATAACTCACAGTTTACCGCGCTGTATCAAGCCATTACTGAAGATTATCGCGATCCAACGCGCATGAAACTGGTTTGTGTGGGCAAAGAAGAAAAAATCGTTGGCATTCATTCAATCGGTTTTGGTAGCGATGAATTATTACAGGGCTTTGCTGTTGCGATGAAAATGGGCGCAACCAAAGCTGACTTTGATAATACGGTGGCTATCCACCCAACGTCGGCTGAAGAGTTTGTAACCATGACTTAGTCGTGTTGAATAGCGACGGTTACATGTATAGGGCTCTGGAAAATTCAGGGCTCATTGCATGAATGATTGGTATATTTAAGGCCTACATTGACTCTATGGGCCGATATTAAATCGTTGTACCACAACAGGAGTTGCCTAACGTGTTCGATTCATCCCACCAAAATTCCATTAAATCGATAGCAACCAAATTACCTAGAAAGCTGATAAAAGACTTTGATAAAAAAGAGTTTTACTCACCTTGTGAAGTAGAGTCTGTTTTTTAAAGGAGTTAAAGTGTGACACCAATATTCAATATGCCTATGCTATTTTTTGTTCTCCTAAAGACTTTTCAGAGATAGCTCAAATAAAGGCATTTAATGCTAGTTACTCTCAGTTACGACTGGAGATAGCGGATAAATGCTTTGGTGGTTGGCCTCGTTTTAACTTTGAATCACTCTTAAGTTTGTCTAATGAACTAGAAATATCAGAGTTTGCAATTGAAGCGACAGATTTGGGGCTCAAGATGTTTTAACGTCGTTCGTCATATAAGAGCAATGTTACTTTTTTCTTTTAATCATTGAATTATCACGTTTATGGCCCTATGTAATAATTTAAAGCTGCATATTTGCATTAACTTAAGGAAAGTATTATGAGTTTCTTGGAATCAGTAGGTTATGAAAATATAAAGTTTACAGCTATGTCATGGTGGGAGTCTAAATCTAAAGACGAGCAGCTAAAATTAGAGACACAATTCGCGATCTTAGCACCAACTATTGGCACTGTGCTTGGTACTTTCTTGGTATTTATCGTTCTATAAATGCCCCAACACTCGGTTGAAGTGTTCAAGTTCAATTAGCCATTGTTTATAACACAATACGATATAGTTATTCGGTTAAATTGATATTAATCAAAGGCTAATTCAATAATACCTGACTATACTTAGCGTGAACCTAACGCATTCGGTGAATTTCAGGCTAAGTATAAATGACCTCTCGTTTTTTTTCTTTTAACAAAGTGCCTATTGCTGTCGTGTTCTGCAGTAATTTACTTACCATTGGTACATGTGTAGCCGCGCCTTCAAATGATGATTTATTTAATTTGTCGCTAGAAGCTTTGAGTAATATCAAAGTCACTAGTTCGTCGGTTGTTGAAAAAACGCTATCAAGAGCGCCCAATATTGTTAGCGTTGTTACTAATGAGCAAATTGAAATGATGGGGGCGAATACATTATCAGACATTTTGATGTATTTGCCGGGAGTGCAAATACTTCATCGTCGTAATGGTCGCGACATGTTGTGGATACGGGGTATTCCCAGTGGTAGAAATACCAAAACATTGTTACTCATAGACGGTGTGCCACAAAACGAGGCCGTTTTTGGCGGCTGGTCACCCGATGAAGCGGTTCGAGTAGACAACATTGCGCGAATTGAGCTTATTCGAGGCCCTGGCTCTGCGCTTTACGGTGGTAATGCTTATGCTGGCGTGGTCGCTGTAGTCACCAAAGATGCGACTGCGACTAGTCATATCAGTGCTCATCTAGGCAAGTTTCAAACTTCAGGCGCGTCGTTTGCTTATAGCTTGCAACATAACGACATAAATTATCGATTTTCGGGACGTGTCTATGATACGCAAGGTTATGCTCAAGATTATGACCGTTCGGGAATCGTCTCTAATCATTACAACGATGTAGACGCGCTTAGTGGCCAACTCAAATTTGGCTCAGGTAGTTGGCTGGTAGATTATCGTTATGATAACTATATGACCGAATATCCTATGTATGCGAGTGGCGACTATAAATCACAGCGCTACAAGTCTCACAATATCTCATTTCAGTTTAACCATGAGTTTTCGAACGTGTTATTGAAAAATACCGTTTACTACAGTACCACAGATCGCGTATTTGATCGGGATGCCGTTCGGGGCGAGCCTGCTGGGCTGTTTTTTGCATCTGATTCGCAGCTAGATTCGAGTCGAATGGGGCTAAAGTCTTATGCGACTATCCATCATTCTGATACGTTGCAAACGAGCTTGGGGTTGTTCTTTGACAAATGGCAAGTGTCTGAATACCACGAGACGATTTTCGTTGAAAACTTTTTACCGACAGAGCGATTGTTGTCGGGTTTGCGAGATGGCGAAAATGATGCGCCGAGTGCAGAAAACTATGCGATGTTGTGGCAGCAAGATATTGGGCTAATGGACCAACAGTTAGAAATGATAGTCGGCGTAAGATACGATCACCATGCAATTTTTGGTGATAAAGTTTCGTCACGATTTGGCATGACCTGGCAATCAAGCGAGAATTGGTCAGCCAAGCTGCTCTGGGGGTCTGCATACCGGCCACCGACATTCTTGCAGCAATATGAAATTCGTAGTGATAACAATGTGCCGGGCAACCCCAACATTAAACCAGAAACAATTGAAACAGCTGAGTTTGAATTGGCTTATTATTTTTCCGATGCACATACTTTAAGTGCTCGGCTATTTAATAGTGACTTACGCGATTTTATTCAGTCAATTGACGGTGGGCAATATCAAAATACTGGTGATAGCCAGAGTGTTTCAGGAATGGAAGTAGAATGGCGTCAAGTGATGAACTTAAATGGTAGCCTATTCGACAAAGCATCCTTAGATGTGAACTACACCCATTTAAATACCGATGAAGCAAGTGTAGCGAGAGACATTGTAAATGCCACCTTGTCACTGGAGAGCGATCACTATGCCTTATTTCTAGCACTCAACGCAGTAGGGCGGCGCAACGAGAGTGACACCTATCATAATCGCGTACGTAATAACGTGCTGGTTGATGCCGACAATAAGCGTTCTGTGATAGAGGGTAGTGTCAACTTTCAAATTAAGCAGTTCTTAGTACCAGATGTATCGTTGGGAATAAAAGTGAATAATTTTGGTGATGCGCGACGATATAATCCTACGTATGCACCAGATGGTTACTATGATGTGAAAGGACGACCGCTGTATTATGAGGCGAAACTGAAATACAGGTTTTAGTCGAATTACATTTGTTGATAGATCACCTCGGTCGTGATGTTGGTACAAATATTCACTTCGCCTGATTCAATCACTTCATATTTTTGTTGGTGTAAGCGGTGAAATAGGTCATCCGGCTGTGTTTTGTTAGTTGTTTCTAAGCCAATCCAAGCGTTACGACCACTTCTTTTTGCCATGTATAGACTATCATCAGCGAGATCGACGGTTTGTGACCAAGAGATGAGTTCTGGATGGGTTGGCAAAAATGGATAACAGCAAAAGCCGATAGAGCAGGTGCGATTAATCGTTTGGTCACTGTTTAAAACAAATTCAAAGCTGGCCATTGCTGCCCTAATACGTTCCGCGAATTTGGCGGCATCTGCCCGAGGCAAGTCACGGGTAACCACCAAAAACTCTTCGCCGCCCCAGCGAATCAGATAGTCGGATTCGCGAAATACCATACGTAAGCACTTGGCTACCTGAATGAGAACAAAATCACCTGCGCTGTGCCCATACACGTCATTGACCATTTTAAAGTGATCAATATCAACCAAAAAGAAAATGAGATCAGCATCATGTGGAGGCGAACCATTCTTCTTATCGAGCCAATCGTTATATTTTCTTGTTGTTAATGCGATATCTCGCTTAAGGTGGTGGAGTAAAAAGCGACGATTATTCAGGTGTGTTAACGGATCGGTATAGCTGATCTCCTCTAACGTTGCATGTGCGCGTGCATTGTCTACGGCAATAGCGGTGTATGTTGCTAATGTTTGTATGATATTTAAATGACTGTCATCATATGCATGACGTGCAAATGATTGCACACTTATCAGGCCAATAATTCTTCCCTGTAGCATAAGTGGCACGTAAATGAGTGAAATAGGAAACTCACTCAAGCTGTCGTCAGATAATACGCACGAGCTGTCGTCAATCTTTTCCAAATAATGTGTGTATTCCACTGCGTAATCACCAATAAGGATAGGTTTTTGGTGTGTAATACACCATACCGCGAGTTGGTTTTTGTCGTTCATATCACGCGTGTACGGTTTAAAACGTTGGCCATTTTCAATGGCGAGGCGAAATTCAATTTCTTGTTGTTCTGGATAATACAACCCAATGCCAAACACACTAGCATCGAGCATCTTGTTGAGCTGTTTGTATAAAAACTCCAGTGCTTCATCTAGATCTAAATTACTGGTGATAGTTCGGCCAATTTCTCCAAGAAAATTCAATTGCTTGGTTCTGGATTCGATCTTACTTTCTAATAACTGATTCTGTGCTTGGATTTGCTTCAATCGCCAAGAAAAAACGCCTTTGACGAAGAGCAACGTAAGCACCCCATAGACAATGTATGCCCAAAATGTTCGGTACCACGGCGGTAAGATCGTGAACGAAAAAGTCGCTTCATCGCTTATCACGCCATACATATTTTTTGCACGCACTTTGAAACGATAACTACCTTCAAACAAGTTACTGTAGTCACGATAATCTTCCTTACTCCATTGTGACCAGTTTGTGTCATTTCCTTCTAGCATTACCGAAAACTGGAGGGCATCATTACCCGAAAAGCTCGGTGCAGCGTAGACAAATCTGAGTGCATTATCATCGTAGTCAAACAGACTCTTTTTCTTTTTTGTGAGCGTTGGAATTGCTCGATTCTTACTGCTCACCTGCCTTATTAACGCGGTATATTGAATGTCATAACTATTTTCATTAAGCGCGTTGTATCGAAAAAGCCCCTCGCTGCTTCCCACCCAAACAACATCGTTTTTATCGAGATGAATATGTTGCATGCCTTCTGTTGCGGCACTTATTGCGGGTCGAAAAGCGTTAGGTTGCCATAGGTAATGGCCATCATTTTGGTGTTGAGCTAGTCCTACCTCAGCTAGCCCTGAAATCGGATCTTGTGAGTAGAGCCAAATGCCTCTTTTCGGATCATTGACGGCACTCCATGTTGGTCGCAATAAAGGAAATAAGTGTTCAAATTTGGGATCTAATACAAAATTACCGCTCACTTCATTAAACGTGTATATGCCTCGTTTAGTGGTAAATTTAGGAACACCATTTACAGGGTAAACCCAGTTGTCGTGTGTCGTTGGCAAGCCATTATTCACGCCAAATCGCTCTATTTTATTGATACGCATTAGGTTTTGAGGTTCGCTAATCGCAATAGAAAGTCGAATTACGCCAGTGTGCTTGGTTCCTAGCCAAAACACACCGGGTTGGGTTTCATAGATAGTTCGTATTTCGTCATTGATTTCTTTGATTAACTGGCTTTCTTGCCACTCACCATTTATTTGCTGCAAGATAGCGATACCACTTCTTAGGCCCAACACCCACATCTTAGGGTTATACTTTGAGCGGTAGACCGTCATAACAGCATCGGATTCACTGATGCGTTTTGTTTGGTTATGTTCAATTGCGTACAGGCCGTAATAGTTGGCGACTAACAAGGTGTTGTCGGCAGATGCAAAACCCCATGTTTGCCCTTTTATACCAGCAACACGCTTAAAGCGCGCTCGGGGCCCAGGTTGTAATTTGAACAGGCCCTGTGCTGTACCGACATAGAGTTGGCCAAGATGACGATAAACAGCGAAGTTCACACCAACTAAGCCCCTGCGTTCATTGAAATGTGTCAGTGGGCTATTTATCTCGACTCTAGCTATGCCATTGTCTGTGGTAACCCATATTCCACCTTCGTTGTCTGTTAATAGTGCGAGAATTGCATTGTCAGGCAGGCCATCGTGCGTTGTAAGATGGATTAACTCATTTCCTTGGCTATCGAGTACATATATACCCCCTTGCAATGTGCCAACGACAAGCTTGTTGTTGGAGAGCTTTAATACGGGAAATAACATGTCTCGCTTAAGTTGTGCATCTATTGTAGTAGGCCAGTGGGAAAACTTTCCATCGCTTAATAGCCAAAACCCTTGTGTGCGCGTGGCAATGAGTATGGCCTCTTTCCCTTCATGGAGCCAAGGCAACATGGCGTAAATGCGCTCTTTAGCAAACATTTCACCATGAGGAACTAAGCTTAGTTGGCCGTTGCTTAGTTCATGTAATCCCACGCCTTTTTCTCGAACAAACACACGGTCATCTACAGTAAAGGTAAGATGAAAGGTATTGTTGGAAGACCATGTGTCAAAGCCACCTTCTTCATTAAGCCGAAATATGCGCTTGAACGTAGAGAATACGAGCCCTTTTGATGTAGTGTAGATTTGCCAAACATCCGCAAAATCACGGAATTGCTTTGGAATGTTGTCCACTAGCGACACATATTCTGTGGTGCCTAAATGATTCATTTGCAAATAGCCAATCTCCCCAACGCCGCCTACATAGACGCGGCCGTCTTGTGCTAGCGCTAACGATCTGGCTGTTGAGCCATTGGCTATTTTGACTAAACGCCATCGCATGCCATCAAACTCTAGGACACCGTCAGTGTTGGCAACGTATATCACCCCTCTTAAGTCTTGCACTATGGCCCAATTTTGTGGCTTTGCTTGATAATCTTTGTAGGTAAAAGTACGAATAAAAGGTAAACCAGCATCGAGCTCGTTGGCACTAACAACCGGTACATTGGCGGTTTGAGGAGGCGTCTGAAGCAAATCAACTTGCGGAAAAGCATAGGCTATTCGAAAAAACAGGGCACCAATTAGACCTAACGACCAAATCAATATCTGCCACTGTTTTCTTATCATATACTCTTAACCATCGGGACGAATAACAGCTAAAGTATAGTAAAGTTTGATTGAAGAACGGAGAATTGTAGTACCAATTTAGGTAAGGTATTTATTCATCAGCTGATAACAAATTCCTTGTTCGATTGGTTTGGCTAAATGTGCGTTAAATCCAGATGCCATGTAGTGTTCGACTTGTTCTTTGAGCACATTCGCGGTAGTAGCAATGATTATCACATCTTGTGCTACCTTTCGAATTGATTGACATGCTGATATTCCGTCCATTTCTGGCATGTGAATGTCCATAAAAATGATGTCCGGTTGCAACTGTTGTTGTAATGTTATCGCTTCATGACCGTTTGCCGCCATGACCACTTCTATGTGGGTTAATTCCAACATCTTTTTAATAATGATTTGGTTTACACGATTATCCTCAGCGACTAACGCTAACTTGCCTGAGAAATCCGGAATTGCAACTTCTTGTTCAAGGGGTAGATAACTGTCAAACGTTCCAAGGGTTAAGCTAGACTGTTTTAATGGTAGGCTGACAACAAAGGTGGTGCCTTTGCCGACTTTACTTTCAACACTGATATTGCCGTGCATCAAGCTTACTAAGTTTCGTGAAATCGCCATGCCTAAACCCGTACCGCCATATTCACGAGTTGTGGAATTGTCCGCTTGATCAAATTTCTCATATAGCCGCTCGATTCCTTGTTGCGTCATGCCAATACCTGTATCTGCAACTGTAAATTGCAACATTCCATCGGAATCTATGTAGCGGATACTTAATGTTACGACTCCCTTGGCGGTGAATTTCACTGCATTAGACAACATATTGACTAACACTTGTTTGATTCTTACTTGATCTCCAACCCAGTAACTATTGAGGTTAGGAGGGCAATATATAGTAAAACCAAGCCCTTTTTCGTGCGCCAGTCTTGTGTAGTCACTTTTGATCTCCTTTAAAATATCATTGAGATTGAAGTCACGATTTTCAATTTGTAGCTTACCTGCTTCAATCTTGGAAAAATCCAGAATATCGTTAGTGATCGTTAACAATCGTTTGGTCGAGGAGATAGCGTTTAATACCAACTCCTTACCGCTCTCGCTTAATCGTTCGTTATTTATGAGCTGCAACGCACCATAAATACCATTCATTGGTGTGCGAATTTCATGACTCATATTGGCAACAAACGCACTTTTTGCAGAACTAGCTTCTTCGGCATGATGTTTCGCCTCAACAAGCTGTTTGTTTTGTTTAGCAATAACCTTCAAATTATCACTTAGTTCATCGTTGGCTGACTGCAATGCGAGTGTTTTAGATTGTACCTTATTACGTAATTGATAATTAAAGCCAACGGTAAGTAATAGAAATACCAGTAACGCGGCTATGCCTATTTGTAAGTCTCGGTCGCTAATAATGGGCTCTTCAGTCAAGTATTCGTCTAGCAACAATCCTTCGAGGTTACTGGTGACATTGGTCATCTTGAGTTCTCGATAGATATTCGCTATTCGTAAGAACCTTTCCTTATAAACCTTACCTATCGGTACGATTTCTGAGTAGACTAAGGAACGTGTTTTTTGTGCTTCAAATAGCAACAATTCGCGGGATTTTCTGCTTTGATATTTGCTTATGATGAGTTCGACGACTTCTTTAGGATGTTCAAGTGCATATTGCCAACCCCTGATACTCGCTTGTGAAAAAGCTAAGGCGCGTTCAGGATACTTTTCAACATATTCTTGGCTAGCAAAAATCATGTCGCCGTATAAATCAATGCCATAATTTCTTGGGTCGATAATCGTTAATGGAATATCTTTGAGCTCATATTGTGCAGGTTGATCAGTGATGTAGGCCGACATCGCATCAATACCATCTTCTACGAGTGCCATATCATTAAAGGTTAATGGTACGTACTTAAACATATCCCGTTTGATATTTAAGCTGGAGAACATCGCGGTAATTGGTGCGCTGTCGGTAGTATCCTGAAAAGACACTTGTTTACCGATAAGATCATAGGGGGTACGAATGTTTTTGTCGGCAAGTGCTATGAGTACCAATGGACTGTGTTGAAAAATGGCACTTAATACAACTACTTCACGGCCATTCATTCGCTGAAGCACAATGCTGGAATCGGAAATACCAAAGGTTGCACGCTTCTCTAACACATCATTTACAGGCGAGGTTGCCATATCACGCTCAAGGATGGTGACATCAAACCCAGCCTCTTCATAAAAGCCCTGTTCTTTTGCGGCGTAAAAGCCTGCAAACTGAAATTGGTGTAACCATTTTAGCTGCAATGTCACTTTTTCTTTCGCATTGGCCTGGAAGGATAACGTAATTAATGCCAAGGCAAATAGAATATGTATTACCGTGCGTAGAACGCTCATTGGCTATATCAAATTCCTTGATTTTTAATTTGTTAGTATAATGTAAGGCCTTAGTTATGCAATTTGAGCCCGCCACAAACTAACGTTTACATTCGATCTTTTGGGTAAATTAATATAATGATTGGTGTGTGATACTGTGAGCTATCAATTGTCTATGAACCATGCATTTGAATGAAAAGTTGGATGCCATGATCGCTTGCACTATCAGGTAAATATTTTTTCTTTCTTAAAGTATGACCGCTTTGAAAACCGTCTACACTTAGAATATTCGTTACAACGGAATATTAAGTGCAAGGATGTTCCTCATGTCGTTTTTATTTTCTCGCCAACCTATTTTTAACAGTAATCAAAGTGTTTATGGCTATCAACTCGGCTTTGAACAGCCACTTAAAAGTGTGTTAACTGCGCTAGAACGCAACAATGGAGGAGGACAGCTTCATTTCGATTCACTTGTTGCTAAACGCAAAGCGTTTATTGTTTTTGAGCACCTGTTGATTGAAAAGCATTGGCCAAGAAAATTTGATCCGGAAAAACTCGTGGTAGAAATATACGCGCAAGATATTCCGACGGCTGAGCTATTGCAAGAGATTCACACGCTGCATGAACTTGGCTACAAAGTATGTTTGACTGAGCTGGCAAACCTTTCTGCGTGGCAATTGGTCTATCCGTGTATTGCTTACATCAAAGTGAATGCGACCGCGATCGATTATGATGTGTTATTGCCGCTGGTTGATTGCATTGGTTGTTATCCGCATATCCAAATCATTGCCAATAATCTGGATGAACGGGAACAGTTTGCCGACGCACAGCGGATGGGGTTTAGTTTATTTGAGGGGCACTATTATGCGACACCAGAAGTTGGAGGTAAACGAGAAGTAGCACCAGCAGAATCAACGTTAGCGGAGCTGCTTTATCAAACCTCACAAGATGGTGTTGATTTAAAAAAAGTCATGGAAACGGTCAGTCGCGACGTGTACCTAACATATAAGTTGTTAAGCTATGCTAATACGGTATTTTTTAAGCGACGTGAAGAAGTATCTACGATCAAACAAGCGGTTGTCACACTTGGGCTTTCCGAGTTTCAACGCTTTATTTCGGTGTTGCTCAGCGCCACTCTTTGTAAGGGGCGTTCTAACGAACTTGTGCGTGTTTCGTTGTTCCGCGGAAAATTCTGTGAGTTGTTGTGCGAATCTATCCCTGGTCAGCAGACTCATTCCTCAGAAGCATTCTTGGCAGGATTACTGTCGTTAATTGAAGCACTGTTTAGTGAAAGCAAGGAATCAGCCATTGAAAAACTGTCACTATCGAGCGTGTTGGAAAAAGCCATACTTAAACAACGCGGGCCGTTGGCAGGCTATATTGAATTAGCGAAAGCTTGTGAGCAAGGAGACTGGGCAAACGTATTCATTATTTCAGAAAAGAAAAAATATACAGCAGACCTTAGCACATTAATTAGCGAAGCAACTGCCTGGGCTGATAGTCAGATGCGGTTTTTAAATCTCGCTAAGTAGTAAGCTTTTATTGCAGACTGGCTCGCGAGGGTCATATTCGCTAGAATGTCGTCACTTATTTGTGCGATGTTTTGGTGTGTTTGTTCGTGTTACCTCTGGTTTACCACCCTAATTATTCCTGCCCGTTTCCTGATGATCATCGATTTGTGATGTCTAAGTTTGTCCGCCTATATCAATATTTACGAGATAAGGGGCTAGCAAAAGGCAATGTTTATCGCCCAAAAACAGCAACTTTGGCAGACTTAAGTCTTACGCATTGTCAGCAGTATTTAACGGATATGTTTAGCGATAATCTAGATGCGAAAGTGTGGCGCCGTGTCGGTCTGCCGTGGAGCCAAGGGTTAATTGACCGCACACAAACAGCACCCAATGGCACGCTGCTAACGGCGCGTATTGCGCTTCATAAAGGATTGGCTTGCCACTTGGCAGGAGGTACACACCACGCGCATTATGATTTTGGCTCAGGCTTTTGCATGGTTAATGATCTTGCTTATACCGCTAAAACACTTGTCGATGAAGGCACAGCCAACAAAATACTGATATTTGATCTTGATGTGCACCAAGGAGATGGTACGGCAAGTATTCTGGCGAATGATGATCGTGTGTTTACCTGTTCGATTCATTGTGAAAAGAATTTTCCATTCAGAAAGTTCAATAGTGATCTTGATATAGGCCTTGATGTGGGATTGCAGGATGATGCATATATCTCAGTTGTGCTCGACACACTGTCGCAACTTGTGGATGAATTAAAACCAGATCTAGTGCTGTATGACGCTGGCGTTGATGTCTGGCAGGAAGATGTGCTTGGGCGATTAGATATTAGTTGGCAGGGTATTAAACGTCGTGACACGCAGGTTATCGAATATTGCTTAAAGCGTAATATTCCTGTTGCGACCGTTATTGGTGGTGGTTACGACAAAGATCACCAAAGGCTCGCAGAGCGCCATGCAATTGTGGTTGAATCTGCCTTCGAGTTATATCCTTTGTATTGTTAAAGTGAAGTTTGTCATATTGTTCTTCGCCAATATGACAAACATTATGTATTCATTCCCAAAATCGCGATACCGTGACAATAGGTTCAAGTCACTGTTTACAAGTCCGAATACAATTCAATCTCATCAATTTCAATATATTGATCACCATAGTTAGACTCTATCAGTAATCTAAAATGCGTGAGCGTTTGCTGCTCGGTTAGTTGCGCTCGTTGATCTTGGCTTCGTGGAAATACATACGATTCAATGTCATAGTAGTCATATCCGTCATCTGACATTTGCACCGTTACTTTTCTGACGCCGCGTCCCAAATCCATTGATTGCTTATTTAGCATTACACGAAATCCTGTCACTGTTACCGGTTGGTCATAAGACACCTCAATCCAGTATTGGGTATCGTTATTAGGCGTTGTATTTTTCTTAACTAACCAAAAGCCACGACCAACCGGCGAACCCAAGCCCTCAGCAATTTGTTCATTGTAAATATATCCGTCGAATGCAGCCTGTGGGACGTCACTGCGGTAGTAATCACTTGCATCATAACTGGCGTCAGTCAATCCATTAGTGTAATTCAAGGCAATATTGCCGTATTTGCCTAGTCGGGATAAGCCATCACTTGGGGCATTTATGTCACCGCCATTACCTTGTATCAGTGCTAAATACTCGATTGGACAAGCGCCTTCTGACGTAGCGGTATAGCCAATGCGTATTGGCTCTTGCACTAAACGAGCCGTGTTAAGCAAATCAAACCAGCGATCTGAGTAACTTTGACCAGATTCAAAATAAAGTGGCCATTCTGCGTGGTTTTCTATATCGCAGTTAATCGGTGCTTCTTCACTGGTTACAATGCCAACTTTAATCGTCTCTGTCTTACCAACAAAGATATTAGTAATTCTTCCCGAATATTCCTCAACTGAATTTGCAAAGCTCGCTGCAGACAATGTGATGGTGGAGGCTAAGAGTGCATAGTGTAATTTCATATGAAAGTCCATTTTTTGACGTTTAAGTTCACAGCAACTTGCGCAGCAATTATTACGCCAATACGGGTTACTCAAATTGAATTACCTTATAACGATACTTCTAGGGATGACTTTGTAACGCATTGTATATAATGGAAATTATCAATCATTATCAAAACATCAGCTTTTCCTTATCTGAATATGCACCGCCGTCACTTATGTTGTACTCAGAGAAATCAGAACGTAATGGATTGCAGAATCTGTTGCAGTTACAAACATCGTGTATTTTAAACGTAAGGTGAATTATGCGTGGCAAACAATTAAATATAAAACTTCGGACAATTGCGGTGTCTAGCTTGGTGCTCATTAGTGGTTGTCAATCGGATCAGCAGAGTCAGGCACCTGAGCCTGAAACAATTCCTGTGGCATCAGAAAATGTGGTTTCGATAGGCGACCGCTTCTACCATATCGGCAAACCTGTTGAGTCATATAACTCCAATAAGGTGTACAAACTTTTAATGGCATTTCATCCCTCTGGTGGGTCGGCAGTAGGAATGCAATCATTAACTCAATTTGAGCAGCGTTCAGACGATTATATCGTTGTCTATCCACAATCTAAGGTGGAAGAGTGGGAGGAGGGGTGTATGTGTAATAAGCCTTACCGACTTGGAATAGATGATTTGTCGTACGTGGATAACATTATTGCTGATGTGAAAACACGTTTTCACATAGATAGCGATGAGATATACGCGGTTGGATATTCGCAAGGGGGGCTGTTTACCCAAAATCTATTATGCAATCGGAGCCATGTTTTTAATGGAGTCGCTTCTGTTGGCGCGCCTATGTCAATTCAATTGTCTGAAACTTGTTCCATAGGGACTCCAACAGATTACATGATGGTACATGGTACAGCAGACAGCGTACTTCCTTATTATGGACGGAATCAATCGACATTTACACTAATAAGTAGTGAGCTGGCTCTTGAAGTAATAGCTAGACTAAATCTTATTGGAACAGAAAAACAAATTACTGAACCTAATGATAAGATACAGGTGCATGAATTTCGTAATGATGAGACGGTTAATAAGTTAGTGGCTGTAAAAAAAGGTGGTCATAGCTGGCGTTTTAATGGCTATGATACGAGCGAGGAAGTATTACAATTCTTTGATCAAGTGAGCAACACTCAATTACCTGAAAGTAGTGATTTGTATAGTGTAAACGAACGCAAATATCACATTCGCTCGATGGGCGGAAATACGGAAAAACCTGCGATAGTTTTATTATCTGGGCCAAACTACAACTTCCATAGTGATAGTGCATGGTTTTCACTGCTTCAACCTATTCTTGCCGAGCAATACCGGGTGCACGCGATTGATAGACTTGGAAACGGCTACAGCGAATTTAGTGAATCAGCGTCTTATCAGGCTTTAGCGGATGATTTACCCGCAATATTACAAGCAATTGACGCTGACAATGTGCTCCTCGTTGGATTCTCATCAAGTAATATTACAACCAAATTATTCATCGACAATCAAGAAGCAAGAGCCGCGATTGATCTAGCGGGGGTCGTGTGGATTGATCCTGATACATTGACTAACGACAGTATCGACTTCTATCAGGACTATCCGGTATCTTGGTATCGTGAAAAATTGACGCAACTTTTACCTTATCTTGAATCGGGCGCGTGGACTGAACGCACAGCAGCAAAAGTTGCACTTGAAAGAGAGGAAATCGAAGGGCTTATTCCACAGCAATGGCAAGAAAAAATGGATTGGGCATACTTTGACGATATTAGCCAACGTCGTTTATCAATTGCACATCAGCAAACGAGAGCACTTGAGATCGCGCATTATCATGATGATTTAGAATTATCACGCCAATTCACATTTACAAACGCTGTGCCGATTTCAATCATCGACTCTGATTTTGAACTAAAAGACATAGCCAATGCTAATGAGGAAGATAAACCACGATTGATCAAATGGATGAATGATGGCAGCGCCTGGAGCGAATCTATCAGTACATCTACCGGTGGCGTCTATCAAACGCTAGAAAACGCAGATCATATGGTGATGTTTGAACATCCTCAAGCGATTGTTGATGTGATTGAGCAAACATTAGCCCTGTCACAATAGTCGTATAGTTGCTGGCATAGTAGCTAAGACATTATAAGATTTGAGACGCTTTGTGTTGTTATGAATTTAGGGTATTCATTGATAACAGCACAAAACGTCTTTTTTTGTTCGAACAACACTACCTGCAAGTTTCACATAAGATTCACATAATAATTGAATTAGCTTTTATACTTAATTTTAGCTCTGTTGAATGGGGAGAACTGGTCAAACACTTGGAAAGTGCTTGGTACTATTGGCTTATAAAATTTAGTTATTTACGAGAGTCATATTTCTTTAAAAATAATTTAATAATTAGGTGGTAAAAACATACGGTTCTGGTAATCTCTTATGCCCTAAACGTGAAGTTGAACACTAATTGTTCACCACGGTGGAATTAAGTAAAAATAAATATCCACATTAATAAAAATAAAAATAAATGTGATAAAAAGGATTTTTCCTTACCTTTTTTCATTTTAAAACAAAGACTTAAATAACAAAGCTTCATAATGAATTTTATTTATTGTGCGGTATCCTCGTGCTTGTCAACAAAGTTATCCACAGAAGTTTTCAATATTTAATAACTTATCGTTTGAATCGCTAGAGACTACAAACGCTTTATGGCATGCTTACCGACATTTTAAGCTGATGGCAAATTTCTATGACTGACCAAACACTCTCGCCACTTATACTTGTTGATGGTTCTTCTTATTTATTTAGGGCATATCATGTGCCTTATTTGCAGGCATTATCTACTGCCGATGGTCAACCAACTGGTGCAATTACCGGTGTGTTAAATATGATCAAAAGCCTCAGTAAAACATATCCTAACGGCAATATCGTCGTGGTATTTGACGCCAAGGGCAAAACATTTAGAAACGATTTATATCCTGAATATAAAGCAAATCGCCCACCTATGCCGGATGATCTGCGTACTCAAATCGCACCGTTACATGAAATGATCGACGCAATGGGATTGCCTTTGCTGGTTATTGAAGGGGTTGAAGCGGACGATGTCATTGGAACTTTGGCGAAACAAGCCAGCGATGCTGGTATAGAAACCGTGATTTCAACTGGCGATAAAGATATGGCGCAGTTGGTGACTCCTCATGTGCGATTGATCAACACCATGACGAATGTTGAACTTGACGAAGCAGGTGTCATCGAAAAGTTTGGTATTCGTCCAAATCAAATCATCGATTATCTAGCGTTGATGGGGGACAAAGTTGACAACATACCAGGCGTAGAGAAATGCGGACCTAAAACTGCGGTTAAATGGTTGCTTGAACATGGCACGTTAGATGAAGTAATCGCTAATGCCGATAAAGTGAAAGGTAAAATCGGCGAAAATCTTCGTGCAGCATTGACGCAATTGCCTTTGTCATACGAGTTGGCAACGATAAAACTAGATGTTGAATTGCCGCAGTCGCTGGAAGAGCTTGTGCCGAAAGCGCCGGATGTTGAAAAACTAACGACACTATTCACTAAATATGAACTGCGCCGTATGTTGGCGGATCTTTTAAATAACAATTCTGATGCAGAATCAGCGCCGACAGAGTCGACACCTGAGGTAGAAGTTGCCTATGACATCATTTTTGAACAAGCGGATCTTAATGCGTGGCTTGATAAACTGGCTACTGCTGAATATTTCGCATTTGATACCGAAACTACCAGTATCGACTACATGCAAGCGGAGCTCGTTGGTTTATCTTTTTCGATAGAGCCGGGTAAAGCGGCATATGTTCCACTCGCGCATGACTATGACGGTGCACCAACGCAGCTTGATCGTGACAGTGTCTTGGCTCAATTAAAGCCACTACTAGAAGATCCTAAACAACTAAAAGTTGGTCAAAATCTCAAATATGATGCAAACGTATTGAGTCATTATGGTATTAAAATGCAAGGTATCGCTTTTGATACAATGATTGAGTCATATTGTTTTAATAGTGTCGCTACTAGACATAATATGGATGCATTGGCGGAGAAGTACCTTGGTCACAAAACGGTACACTTCGAAGATATCGCTGGTAAGGGCGCGAAGCAGTTAACGTTTAATCAAATCGCGATTGATAAAGCTGGGCATTATGCCGCAGAAGATGCAGACATAACGTTACGACTTCATCAAACGCTATACCCACAACTAAGTGAGTCGCCTAACCAGTTGTCGGTATTTCGTGATATTGAAATGCCATTGCTACCAGTTCTAGCGAGAATGGAGCAACATGGTGTTCTTATCGATAGTGATTTGTTGGCTGAACAAAGTGCATCATTAGGGGCAAGACTTGATCAACTAGAGTTGGAAGCACATAACATTGCAGGTCAAACGTTTAATCTAAGTTCGACTAAACAACTTCAAAAGATTCTATTTGAAGATTTAGGTATTCCAGTTATTAAGAAGACGCCTAAAGGTGCACCATCAACTGCAGAGGAAGTATTACAGGAGCTAGCGCTTGATTATCCGCTGCCTAAAATAATTCTTGAGCATCGCAGCCTGAGTAAATTGAAGTCAACCTATACCGATAAACTTCCTTTGATGGTGGCTAGCCAAACAGGGCGAGTACACACTTCATATCATCAAGCGGTAGCGGCAACAGGGCGTTTGTCATCAACTGATCCTAACTTACAAAATATCCCAATTCGAAGTGAAGAAGGGCGTAAAATACGTGATGCATTCATTGCACCTGAAGATTACAAAATTGTTGCCATCGATTATTCACAAATAGAATTGCGGATTATGGCTCACCTTTCAAATGATCCAGGTTTGGTTAGTGCCTTCTCGGAAGGCCGAGATGTGCATCAGGCGACAGCAGCCGAAATCTTTGCGGTAGAGTTGGATGATGTGACCAGTGATATGCGACGTAGTGCGAAAGCGATTAACTTTGGATTAATCTACGGCATGTCAGCATTTGGTTTATCAAAGCAGTTAGGAATTGCACGTAATCAAGCACAAGATTACATGGATAAATACTTTGAACGTTTTTCTGGCGTGCTCACGTATATGGAAGAAACGCGTAAAAAAGCGAGTGAGCAAGGGTTCGTTGAAACTTTATTTGGTCGTCGTTTGTATTTGCCTGATATTAAAGCTAAGAATGCAATGCGTAAGAAAGCGGCAGAGCGAGCAGCGATAAATGCACCAATGCAAGGCACCGCGGCAGACATTATCAAGAAAGCCATGTTAGCAGTTGACCAGTGGATTGAAGCGCAAGGCGATGAACGCGTTAAAATGACGATGCAAGTGCACGATGAACTCATATTTGAGATTCATCAGGATATTGTTGAGCAAACTGTTGAGAAGTTAGTGACGATAATGAATGATGCGGCAAGTCTGAATGTTCCACTTATTGCCGAAGCGGGTGTGGGTGACAACTGGGATCAAGCACACTAGGAACAATTTAGCGGGCATTGTATCAGTACACCGTTAAAACATGCAGTCAAAAGAAAAGCCATTTTGAATATGGCTTTTCTTATATCTAACCATTTACACCAATTAGTTTATGTTATTTACTTTCATTTTTGGTGTTAAACCTTAAGTACACATTCGTTTTCTCTTAATAAATTCGTATTTTTGGTAAATTAATTACTTTTTTGTATTTTTATTACATTTTTCTGTTGCTTTTTTAGAGTAGCTACTCTATAATCACAATCGTTCCTAACGCGAACGCTTGTTGTAATAATATTGTATATTTTTAGCTTTCCTCATAGCTAATAAGCCGATAGCTCGTCTATCGGCTTTTTTTATGTCCACGCTTCGCTGACTCCTGAGCCCGTAAAAGAGCGTGTTACAAACACTTCGACTGCTGCGCGCTCAGTGCGAACGGATAGCTTTTATCCGATGTCCTGAGCTTGCCGAAGGGGCTGAGTAGGAAGCACGACGTATCGAAGGGTGTAATGCTTGGGCTCCAATAAATAGTGCAGAAATATCGTTGGATGTGGTGGGTTCTAAATATTCTTATGAAATTTAGTAAATTCTATGAATACCAAAAATCCGAAAGATAAGTACATCAATCGGATTCAGGATCAATAATTGGTTCAATAGGGCGGGGCTTACTTCTGCCTGACTTACGCAAAGCATCCCGCAACACATATTCTATTTGCGCGTTCAAACTACGCAATTCATCGTCTGCCCACATTTGCATTGCTTTTAAAATTTCTTCATTTATCCGTAGGGGATATGCTTTTTTCGCCAAACCTTACCTCATTTTGATTAAATGTCAGTCACACCATTTTGAGGTGTGACTTATATACCAACTAAATACATACTTCATTTGGTATTGGGCGCTTTAATAAAGACTTCCAGTGTTAACTACTGGTTGCGCAGCTTCATCGCTACATAATACCACGAGTAGGTTGCTCACCATAGCGGCCTTGCGTTCAGCGTCAAGCTCGACAATGTCTCGTTCGGCCAAGTTTTGTAAGGCCATTTCTACCATTCCTACGGCACCCTCAACGACTTTTTGGCGAGCGGCAATTATCGCCATTGCCTGTTGGCGGCGTAACATTGCATTGGCAATTTCTGGTGCGTAGGCAAGGTGACTAATGCGTGATTCAATAACGCGTACCCCCGCTTTTTCCAAGCGTTCTTGCACTTCCGATTTTAATGCTTCTGAAATTTCCGCAGGATTGCTGCGCAGAGAAATGTCCTCGTCGTCATGATTGTCATAAGCATAACTGGTTGCCAAATTACGCAATGCAGATTCACTTTGAATAGAGACAAAATCTTCGTAATCATCTACCTGAAATACTGCTTCCGCCGTATCTACCACTTCCCAAACGATGACCGCTGCTATTTCAATCGGGTTACCGTTCTTGTCGTTTACCTTTAGCTTACTGCTTTCAAAGTTTCTAACTCGTAATGATACCGCCATTTTTGTATAGAAAGGATTAGCCCACCTGAGGCCTGGAGAATGCACGGTTCCTACGTATTTGCCAAAAAGCTGTAGTACTCGTCCCTCTTTAGGGTTCACCATGAAGAAACCAAACCAACAAATAAAAATTGCAATTGTCATTAATGCGCACGGTAAAATAGCCATTATACCTAGCGGTGCAGCTTTAATAGTCACTACTATCGAGGCCAATTGCAGTACCAGTAGTACAAAGATAAATAAGATGCCATTAGGTGCATGTACTTCGCGTTCCGTAAACATAGACTTTCCTCAAATTATGTCTTTTGTTGATATCATAATGATATCATTTTGTTTGGTTGTCAACTTTCAGTGACTAAATTGAAAAATTCAGTAACAATTATTTAACCTGTTTTTATGGCTATTGGTCGAGGCTACGTGGCGTGTCAACAAAGTGTTCTGCTACACTGCTATTCGAAGAAAATTTGATAATAACCACTGGGGAAAGTATGAAAAAATTTGCCATGTTGTTAGTAGCAAGTGCGCTTGTCGCTTGTACTACTAGTGAAACTACATCGGTTAGCAATGGAGTTACTGCAAAAGCGTCAGTGATATATCCAGAAACCGCTAAAAACACAGTCGTAGATACATATTTTGGTCATAAAGTTGAAGATCATTATCGTTGGCTAGAAGATGACATGAGTGTTGATACTGCGAATTGGGTGAAAAAGCAAAACGAAGTAACATTCGACTATCTCGCCAAAATTCCTTATCGCGAGCAGCTAAAAGAACGTCTATCAGAGCTATGGAACTACGAAAAAGTAGGCGCTCCGATGAAGCATGGCGATTATACCTATTTTTACAAGAACGACGGTTTGCAAAACCAATATGTTGTATATCGTCAAAAGGGTGATGGACCTGCCGAAGTATTTCTTGATCCTAATGAATTTAGCGAAGATGGTACAACATCATTAGCACAGTTAAGCTTTTCAGAGAATGGCAAGATTGCTGCTTACTCAATTTCTGAAGGTGGTAGTGACTGGCGCAAAATTATCGTTATCGATGTGGAAACTAAAAAAGTCATCGAAGACACGTTAGTTGACGTAAAATTTTCGGGCATTTCGTGGAAAGGCAATGAAGGTTTCTACTACTCAAGTTATGACAAGCCAAAAGGAAGCGAGTTATCGGCAAAAACCGATCAACACAAGCTTTATTATCACAAGCTAGGTACTGCACAAAAAAATGACCCTGTAATTTTTGGCGGCACGCCAGAACAAAAGCACCGTTATGTTGGTGGTTATGTAACTGATGATAATCGTTACTTGGTTATCACTGGCTCGGTGTCTACATCGGGTAACCGTTTGTTCATTAAAGATCTCACGCAAGAGAATAGCCCACTTGTGACAGTACTTGATCACCATGATTCAGATACCTATGTTATCGAAAACGAAGGTAGCAAGCTGTTCTTAGTGACAAACCTTAATGCACCAAACAAGAAAATTGTGACGGTTGATGCATCAGCACCTACATCTGAAAACTGGGTTGATTTTATTCCGGAAACAGAGCACGTATTAACTGCTTCAACGGGTGGTGGTTACTTCTTTACTGAGTACATGGTAGATGCGATTTCAAAAGTGTATCAATATGATTACGCGGGTAAAAGAGTACGTGAAATTTCACTACCAGGTGTAGGTAGCGCTAGTAGCCTTTCAGGCGAAAAAGAAGACGAAGTATTGTACTACCAATTCACTAACTACAAGACGCCTTCAACGATTTACGCGTTCAACGTAAAAGAAGGTAAAACTGAATTGTATCGCAAGTCAGGTGCTAAATTTGACAGTGAACAATACGAATCGAAGCAGGTTTTCTACACCTCGAAAGATGGTACTAAGGTACCAATGATCATTACTTACAAAAAAGGCCTACCATTAAATGGTAAAAACCCAACATTGTTATATGGTTATGGTGGTTTTAACGTAAGTCTTACGCCTTCTTTCAGTGTGACTCGCGCTGTGTGGTTAGAGCAGGGTGGTATTTATGCCGTGGCTAACTTACGTGGTGGTGGCGAATACGGTAAAGAATGGCACAAAGCGGGTACGCAAATGCAAAAGCAAAACGTGTTTGATGACTTTATTTCTGCTGCTGAGTTCTTGATTGATCAAAACTACACATCAAGTGACTATTTAGCGATTAACGGTGCATCAAATGGTGGCCTACTTGTTGGTGCGGTAATGACTCAACGACCAGATTTATTCCGAGTAGCATTGCCAGGCGTTGGGGTATTAGACATGTTACGTTACCACACATTCACAGCAGGTGCTGGTTGGGCGTATGACTACGGCACAGCAGAGCAAAGTGAAGAAATGTTCAAGTATTTGAAGGGGTACTCACCTGTTCACAATGTTAAACCTGGGGTTAAATATCCTGCAACACTTGTTACTACCGGTGACCATGATGACCGTGTAGTACCGGCTCATTCGTTCAAATTTGCCGCTGAGTTACAGGCTAAACAGGCAGGTCCGTTGCCAACTATGATCCGCATTGAAACTAATGCTGGACACGGTGCAGGTACGCCAGTGTCGAAAACTATTGAGCAGTACGCTGATATTTTCGGCTTCACTTTATACAACATGGGTTACGAATCACTACCAAACTAGCTGATTGTACTCATACTGTCCTAGTTCGCTATGTGAGCGAGTTAGGACAGTTCTCACTCCATTTCTTTCTTGAGCCACTCAATAAAAACTGCGAGTCGTTTGCGCCTGGCGGAATTTGGATCGTATACGAAGTAGCGCTTGACGACATTTGGATGTGTTAAATCTAACGGAATGACAAGCTCGCCAGAAGCCAAATGTTGTTCACATAAGTATCTAGCAATCAATGCACAGCCATGGCCATTTAAGACTGCACTCAATGCCATATCGGTACTTTGCACTGTGGTCCACTGTTGGTGCGCTTGGTACTTGTCCGAACCATAATGTTCAAACAAAGCTGGCCAATCATAAGGCCCACGGTTTCCTATGCGTATCAACCAAGTGCTAAGCATGTCTTCAGGTTCGCTGAAATGATGCTCACGTGCTAGTATTGGTGAGCAAATAGGAACAACATCATCTTGCCCAACATATTCACAGACTAGCGAGGTATCGGTATTCTGCTCTACATTGAGACCAAAACGTATCGCAAGATCAATATGTTGTTCTTTGATATTTTCAAAATCAGCTGACGAAAGTATGCGAATTTCGATGTCAGGATGCATTGCCAAGAACTTATGCAATCTAGGCATCAACCATATCGTGGTAAAAGCTTGTGTTGAAGTCACTGTAAGTTCGCCAGCTAACGCTTCGCTACTTACATCGCTAATGCCCTTTTGTATGATGCTGAGCGCTTGTTGTGTTGCATCTAGCAAGGTTTTCCCTTTGGCTGTAAGCAACATTTTTTTGCTTTTGCGAACAAAGAGTTGATTGCCTATGATGCTCTCCAATTGACGCATTTGCTGACTTACCGCTGCTTGCGAAATACAAAGCTCACTTGCCGCCTTACTGTAGCTACTTAATCTAGCTGCGCTTTCAAAGCTACGCAGCAAATTTAGATTTCTAAGCGCTTTTTCCATCGATTTTTCCCAAACGTATGTTATTTATCGTGATATAAGGTGTGCTTATATCATAAGGTGGTTTTGATCGTTGGTCTTTAGTTATTTTTGTTGGGATGATGTTAGATGAATTACTGATATTAAAGGGCTGACGATGATAAATACATTTCGCAAATTACACGAACAAGTAAGTGCACTCCAAATTTGTAATGTTTGGGATGCGGCAAGTGCCAAGGTGGCTAAACAACTTGGATATCAGGCAATTGGAACATCAAGTGCCGCAATAGCTTCTATGCTTGGCTATGACGATGGTGAAGAAATGACGTTTGATGAGCTATTTTTTATTGTAGAAAGAATTGCCAAAGCTATCGACTTGCCTCTAACTGTAGATATCGAATCGGGTTACAGTGAGGATCCGCTAGTTACAGCACATTACATCAAGCGTTTGGCTGAATTGGGAGTGGTCGGCATCAACATTGAAGATAGCTCTGTTAAAGACGAACGCATTCTTACAGACGCGAATCACTTTGTGGGATTCCTTTCGGCGGTAACTTATCAGCTTAAAAAGGACAGTGTGTCGGTTTTTATTAATGTGCGAACCGATACGTTTTTATTGCTAACGGAAAATAAGGTCTTAGAGACATGTCATCGGGCTGCGCTATACCAATCCGCAGGGGCTGATGGTTTATTTGTGCCGGGAATCGTGGCTGAATGCGATATTCGTGATGTAGTTGCGCAAGTAGAGTTGCCTCTAAATGTGATGTGTATGCCAGATCTTGCCGACTTCACTACGCTTAGTGACATTGGTGTTAAACGCATTAGCATGGGCAACTTTTTGTTTGAACAATGCCAACAACAGCTATCTAATTCATTAGCGAAGGTTGCTGCTAATAACACTTTTAACTCAGTTTTTCAGTAATGCGAAAGACAAAAATAGGGAAGGCTAGTGCCTTCCCTTGGATTCAAATTGCTAGTTGTGTTCGTACATGGAACTAAAGCTTAGTAACTTTGTATCCTTTATTAGCTAATAATTCGATAACATTCTTGTCACCAGCTAAGTGGCCTGCACCTACCAATACAAATTCGCGATCTTGGTCTTCAAACATTTTTTCAATTAGCGGTACCCAATTCATGTTGCGATCGGTGAATAAGGTTTTAAATGTTGCTGGATCTTCTTCTGCAACTGGTTTAATCATCAAATCGTCAATTTTCTTCATGTCACCAGCGCGCCATGCAGGTAGCAATGCTGTGAACATTTCCTTGAAGCTAGACATTTGATTTAGCGTAGAACGAATTAGAGTGTCTTCGTTGTCTTTACCCATATTTGCCAGCATATCTAATTGAAACTCAAGTGATTCCAAATATTCAATTGGCTTTGATTCACTTGCCGCTTTCTTATTAAAGTAAGCATCTACACCTTCACCAGCAAGTTGCGCACGTTGTGCTTCCATCATGGCTACCATTGAAATGATGAAACCTGGTTTGAATCCGTCAAGCTCTTTCACGTTCGCGCCGAATTCAGCTAAGTATTCGCCTAGTGAATTATAGGTTTCTTTTGAAAGAACGTGTGACAAACGCTTTCCGTCTGAATACGACAACCTTTGCAGTAATGCCATTTGAGCAGCCTGATCTTGAGGGTCAGGTAATTTAGTTTCTAATACGATAGCGTCACTTTGTTTGTAGGCGTTTTCAAATTCTACTGGTAGCGGGAATTGGTCAGCGGGTAATATGTGCACTGTACCACCAATGAATACGTGGTCATCTCCCTTAGACACTTTCCATACTGACGATTCAGCTAGCGCGTTACCAGACATTAATGTTGTAGCTGCCACTGTTGCTGCAGCGATTAATTTGCGTAAAGTATTTGGTTTCTTGTTCATTGTGTTTTTCATGTTCATTGTCCTTGTATCTAAATTGTAACTTGTAATTGTCTTATTCTGTTAATTGATTAGTGGTTTATGTTGTTTGTCATAACTGAGTGTGCTGTTACGCTGATTTGCTCACTCAATTCGTTAGTAATATTGTTTAGTTGTTGTAGCGTTTGTTTTTGAATCACCACATTAAGTTCGTCATTAATGTTCTTGTTAATGCGCTCCAGTTGTACTGGTAAGCTGGTCACCTGCAAGACACTTTCTTGTGCTTTAGGGGTTTTTGCTAGTGCTGATGTAGATAGCACTGATGCTCCTAATAACGTGATAACTAATGTTTGCTTAGCTTTACTTGTCATAGATGTCATATTCGTCACTCCATTTTATGAATTAGTTGTGTGTGTCGCTGAAAACTTTAAAGTGTTTGCAGCGACTCGATGGAAACAAGATTAATGATTGATTGAACAAATGTCGCTTACGAAGCTATTATCGATATATTGATTAGGTTGTATTTGTATTGGTAATAAATAAGTCTATGTAAAATAGAGTGAATTTTTTCGTGTTGATGTTACTGCTATCAAACATTATTAAATTATTACTAAAACATTACCGTTGTTGTTAATTTGTTGTTTTATATAGTTTATATGTTGTTTTTAAGTGATTTGGCCTTCGTTGTTTCAGAGTTGTTGTAAATTGATTTTAGGTCGGTTCAATGTAGAAAAACTCACGCAATTCTTGGACAGATTAACGTACGAAATCAAATTCCGAACCAATCACGTTCAAATTCAACATTTTATACATGTTGAATTGATGAATGAGTGATTAGCTGTTGCAATTAACAAAGAAGAGAATGTTGTAAATATTAGTTACAAAATATATTCCCTTTAAAATTAATTATTTAAAATGGCTTTTACTTAGGTTACCTTAAAAAGTTGTCAGCTATTTTAACCGGGTAATGTTAAAATACTGTTAAGCCTTCGGTGAGGGCAAATAATAAGAACTGACGCTAGAGCGTGTTGAACTTTGAGGTACAAATTTTGTTCAACTTGAGCGTGTTTTGATCGCGGCGCTCGGTTTGTAGCATAGTGGTTTATGTAAGAATCGAGCAACAATTAGCAAAGCACGCTCAATTGAACCCTTCGGGCAACGCCTGTTTGGCATTTATACTGTGTTATCGCCTTACTTGAGGAGAATAACTACACGACGAAGGCTCTGCCTAGTCTAAATACCAAACATTCAGCTGCAAAAATGAACAGCAAAGATCAACATGCTCTAATTAATTTCCTAATTTATGGGGTAAAAACATGAAGTTAATGTTAACGACGATCTTCATGGTGCTTGGTCTCTGGACAACTTCGACCAATGCAACAACAACTGTAGACGATGTTAAAACTTTTACACTGGACAATGGTATGAAGATCATTGTCTTAGAAGACAATTCAATTCCTAATGCCAATATGTATCTGTTTTGGAAAGTTGGATCTCGAAATGAATATCCTGGCATTACAGGGTTGTCGCATTTTTTTGAGCATATGATGTTTAATGGTTCAAAGAAATATGGGCCTAAAATGTTCGATCGTACTATGGAAGCTGCTGGCGGTAGCAACAATGCGTATACGACTGAAAATCTAACGGTTTATACCAATTGGTTTCCAGTAAGTGCAATGGAAACGATTTTTGATTTGGAAGCTGATCGAATTCGAGACCTAGCGATTGACCCAAATATGGTAGAGAGTGAGCGAGGCGTGGTTACCTCAGAGCGTAGCACTGGGTTAGAAAACTCAAATTTTCGCGCAATTTGGCAAGAAGTAAAAGGTGCAGCATTTCGTGCTCATCCTTATAGCTGGCCCGTTATTGGACACGCTTCGGACATAGCTAATTGGAGCCTTGAAGATCTAAAACGCTACCACAAAACCTACTATGCACCGAACAATGCGGTAGTCGTTATTGCGGGTGACGTTACTGAAGCTGAAGTAAAAAAGTTAGCAAAAAAATACTTCGAGCCAATTCCTGCTCAACCTGAACCAAGAAAAGTTCATACCGTAGAGCCTAAGCAACTAGGTGAACGCAGAGTGTACGCTCGCAAAGAATCGGTAACGACTCCAAACATCATGATCGGCTACCACGTGCCAAACACACAGCACGAAGACTATTATGCACTCAATATCTTAAGTGATATTTTAGCAACAGGTGAAAGCTCACGCTTGCAACAGTCTTTAGTCAATGAGCAGCAAGTAGCTAGTAGCTTATTTACCTACCAACCAGAGTCAATTGATCCTAATTTATTCTATATATACGCGGTGGCTGCTAAAGACATAGCGGCGGAAAAGCTAGAAAAAGCTATTATTGCCCAAGTGAATAAAGTAATTCGTGAAGGCGTTACTGAACAAGAGTTGCAAAAAGTTAAGAACCGCAAACTTGTTGATTTTTATCGTGAGATGGCAACCATAAATGGTAAAGCAAATACAATTGGCAGCTATGAAATGTATTTCGGTAGTTTCGAAAAATTGTTTACAGCACCAGACGCGTTTAACAAAGTAACTGTTGAAGATGTTCAACGTGTTGCCAAAACCTATCTTATTAAAGCCAACCGTACAGTTGGTATTTTGTCGTCTGAAGAGGATACAAACGATGCGGATCTTTAAGTCTGTATGCGCTCTTTTATTAGGGGCTATTTCGCTACATGCAAGTGCTGACTACACACTGCCAGCATACGAAAAAACTACATTATCAAATGGCTTAACAGTTTATTTGATGGAACAAAAAGAAGTACCGCTTATCGACGTAAGTGTCGTTGTTAAAGTAGGGGCAATTGAAGATAAGGCTCACGCTGGCTTAACGTCATTTACTGTCGACAACTTAGTCTTAGGCACTCAATCACTCGATAAAAAATCGCTCGATCAAAAGCTAGATTTTATCGGTGCTGATATTTTCGGCCATGCAAATCATGAATTTACTACGATCGGCGCGTCATTCGCTGCTAAAGATCAAGACACGGTATTACCAATATTACGGGATTTAGTGTTAACACCACGAATGGATGCAGAAGAGTTTGATAAACTCAAAAAGCGAACGCTGTTAAACCTTGAACAAGAAAAAGAAAGCCCACGTACTGTAATCAATCGCTATTTTAATCGTCAGCTATTCGGTGCTCAAGGCTATGGTGCAGAAGTTACTGGTAATACAAACACCGTTGCAAATATTAGCCTTGATCAGATCAAATCACATCATAAGCATTGGTATCAGCCTGACAACGCAGCAGTGATTGTTGTGGGAGATTTCAGCCAGAAAGAAATGAAGTCACGACTTAATAAACTTTTTGGCACATGGAAAAAGACAGCTACAGTTACGCCTAGCCAAGTCGCTACAACGAATGCGCCAAGCCAATCAAACGTTGTGATTGTTAATAAAGACAACGCGGGTGAATCAACATTCTTGATCGGTGGTCTTGGTATAACGCGTGATAACCCTGATATCGTGGGTTTATCGGTGATCAATACCATTTTAGGTGCAAGATTTACCTCTTGGCTCAATGACGAATTACGAGTTGAAGCAGGATTAACTTACGGTGCCCGCAGCCGTTTCACCTCTTATTCGAATGATGGTAGTTTTGCTATCTCTACTTTTACAAAGACAGAAACAACGGTAGAGGCCATTGATCTTGCATTGAAGACCTATGCTAGATTGTGGGAAAAAGGTATCGATGAACAAACCTTAGATTCTGCTAAGGCCTATGTTAAAGGTCAATTCCCTCCTAACTTTGAAACATCAACAGATCTAGCTGGTTTGTTGGTTGATATGTATGGATATCAGTTTGATGAAAGCTATATTAATACGTTTGAACAACAAGTTAATTCACTGACAGTTGAAAAAACAAAATCTTTGATCAGCAAGTATTTTCCTAAAGAAAATCTACAGTTTGTTGTGGTAGGCAAAGCATCAGAGATTCAAGTTAAACTACGCAAATACGGTGAAGTTTCAACCGTACAAATTGAAGATGCTGGTTTTGCAGTTAAGTAGAGTGTGTTGAATTTTTAGGTCAACATACTCTAAGCGAGCATAGATTTATAAACAGGAGCATATTAAGTGAAAAAATGGACATTACCGCTGCTATTGACATGTATTACCGCTTGTCAGCAAGTAACGGTTACCCCTCAAACAGTTGAAAGCGCAGCTGAAATAGCAGGCGTTAGATTTATTGAACAAGTAAAGTCAGAGCCAGGCCAAACGGTTATTCCTTACAAAAAATATGTATTGGATAACGGCTTAACGGTGATATTACATCAAGACAAGTCTGATCCATTAGTACATGTTGATGTGACATATCATGTAGGTTCGGGACGAGAAGAGCTGGGCAAGTCAGGATTCGCGCATTTCTTTGAACATATGATGTTCCAAGGTTCAGAAAACGTTGCAGATGAGCAACATTTCAAGCTGGTCACAGAAGCAGGCGGCACGATGAACGGAACTACAAACTCTGATCGTACAAACTACTTTCAAACAGTTCCAGCAAGTCAGTTAGAAAAAATGCTATGGTTAGAAGCAGATCGTATGGGCTTCTTACTTGACACTGTAACACAGGAAAAGTTTGAAGTTCAACGTGAAACGGTGAAAAACGAACGTGGGCAGCGTGTCGACAACCGCCCTTACGGTCGCCTACATGAGCGTGTTTCTGAAGCGCTTTATCCGGCTGGTCACCCATATTCATGGCCTGTAATTGGCTACATGGAAGACCTTAATCGCGTCAATGTAAATGATTTAAAAGCATTTTTCTTGCGCTGGTACGGGCCTAATAACGCAACGCTTACAATCGGCGGTGATATTGACGAGGTTGAAACCTTAGCACTTATCAAAAAATACTTTGGTTCTATTCCTCGTGGTCCTGAAGTAAATAAGCCAGAAAAACGCGCTGTTGTGCTAGACGCTGATCGTTACATTTCTATGGAAGACAATGTCCATTTGCCGTTAATCTATATGTCTTACCCAACGGTATCTATTCGTCATGAAGATGAAGCACCATTGGATGTATTGTCGAGCATTCTAGGTGGTGGAAAAACTTCATTACTATACAAGAACTTAGTAAAGAACCAAATTGCGGTACAAGCGTCGGTTAGCCACCCATGTGCTGAATTGGCATGTACGTTTAATTTGTTAGCGCTGCCGCACCCTGCTTCAGGTAAGTCACTTAGCGATATCGAAAAAATCATTCGCGACAGCTTAGTCGAATTCGAACAACGTGGTGTGCAAGATAACGACTTAGCGAAAGTAAAAGCTGAAATGGAAGCGAGTTTCATTTTTGGTTTGCAAAGTGTTGCGGGTAAAGTTAGTCAGCTTGCGTCTAACGAAACGTTTACGGGTGACCCTAATTACATTGAGCAAGACGTTGAGCGCTACGCGTCGGTGACAAAAGAAGATGTCATGCGTGTATTTAATCGTTATATCAAAAACAAGCATGCTGTGATCATGAGTGTAGTGCCTAATGGTCAGCTAGACAAAATAGCTGCAAAGGATAATTTCACACCGGCAAAGCGTGTTGTAGCTGAACAGTCTACAACGTCTGCAGATGAGCTAGTGTTAAGAAAAGCAGTTGATACATTTGATCGTAGCGTAATTCCTGCTGCTGGGGCTAATAAGCCAGTTAGTGTGCCTGATATGTGGCAAAAAACACTGAGTAATGGCATTAAAGTGCTTGGTACTCAGAGCGTTGAAACGCCGACAACGTCGCTATTATTGAAGATACCGGCAGGTCATTATTATGTCGACAAAGATAAAGCTGGTTTGGCTGCTATTCTTGCGCAGATGTTGAATGAATCTACCACTAAACGTTCAGCCGAAGACATGTCAATAGAGTTAGACAAGCTAGGTAGCTCTGTTTATATCTATCCGAGTGCGAAGTATCTTAACGTTCACATTAACGCGTTAACGAAAAACGTAGATGCTACATTGGCATTAGTTGATGAAAAGTTACGTTTTCCTGCTTTCAAAGAAGATGAATTTTCACGTGTTAAGAGCAATGCGATTCAAGGGGCTATCAACAACAAGAAAAACGCCGGTTACTTAGCGTCTACGGCGTATCGTCGTTTGTTACAACAAGATAATATTGCTGCATTGCCAATTAACGGTGTTGAATCGACATTAAATAACTTGTCGCTTGCTGATGTAAAGTCGTTCTTCCAATCTCAGGTGAAGCCTCAGGACGGCCAACTTATCGTTGTGTCAGATTTGAAAGAACAACAAGTATTGTCAGCACTGTCGGCATTTAACCATTGGCAAGGTAAAGGCAAAGCGCTTGAATTAGCATTACCTGAACCACAGACTAAAAAAGGCGTTATCTATCTAGTTAACAAAGACAAGGCTGCTCAGTCTGCTATCCGAATTGGTAAACGTTCACTAAAACAGGATATTCTCGGTGAATACTATAAGTCTTACCTAATGAACTTCCCACTAGGAGGTGCTTTTAACAGTCGTATCAACCTTAATTTACGTGAAGATAAAGGGTATACCTATGGCGCTCGCTCGTATTTTAGCGCAGATAAACTAACAGGAACGTACACTGCGTCAGCAGAAGTTAGAGCAGATGCGACTGACAAGTCAGTGGTTGAGTTTGTTAATGAAATCAGCCGTTACGCAAAAGAAGGCATCGCTGATGATGAGCTCGCATTTATGCGCAATGCGATTAACCAAAAAGATGCACTCAAATATGAAACACCACGTGCTAAATTAAGTTTCCTAGCGCAAATCTTAGAGCATGATTTAACACCTGACTTTGTTAAAAAGCAGGCAAAAATTGTTGAGACAATCAGCAAAGAAGAAATCAATGCATTGGCTAAAAAACATCTTAATGTAGATGATATGCTGATGGTTATTGTAGGTGATAGCGCAACGTTACGCCCACAGTTAGAAGCGCTTGGCTATGAAGTGGTTGATTACGAAATCTAACCATTAACAGAGAGTACTTTAATTTAGAAAGGGCTGGTTTTAACCAGCTCTTTTTTTATGAAAGGTGAAAATTAATTTCTTTAATTAATGCTTCAGGGTTAATGGGTTTGGTTACATACGCTTGTGCGCCTATTAAGCGTGCTTTACCTATATCATCTTCATCGTGTGAGCCCGACATGAATATAACGGGTATAGTGGCACGACTTGCAACACTTTTTATCCTTTGACAGCATTCAAAGCCATCCATGTGGGGCATTTGGATATCCATTAAAATAACATCGGGTTTTAATTGGGTGAGCAGTTTTAGAGCTTGTACGCCGTTTTTAGCAATATGAATTTTATGACCTAGATGCTCGACCATTTTAGAAACTAAACGAATGTTTGTAGAGCTATCGTCTATGATGAGGATGCTTGACTCATTTTCTACAGCCATGGTGATACTTCCTTGTCAACTTTTTAAGGTACAAACATGTTAAAGATAGGTGGATTCTTTTACCCTGTAAAGTAACTCGATGTTTAAAGCTTTGTTTTAGAACTCTGGTAAATGTTGTGCTATTGCATAGTTTCCTTAATGTTATTTTACTTATAATTTGAGCAACAAAATACACTTTAAGTGTCAGCTATTTTTACAAATATTATATTCGGTCACTCTAAGTTATTGATTTCTATGGTGTGGTATGCTAATTGCTTATTGTGAACAGCTTGTTAATTTGCTAACGACTATTTAACTGATGATGCAAATTAGAGTGCATAATAAATTCAAAAAAAAGATAATTTAAGAAATTACAATTTTTAAAACACAAGAAGAGAGTAAAATGTCAATGTTTAAAGCCCCCAAAAAAACAATGATTAGTGCCCTAATGGGACTGACGTTTGCTGGTATTGCTGGCCAAGCGAATGCTGAATTAGTTGAAGCACCGTTTGTAGGCAGCCACGATGTACAAGCATACATTACTGCTGGTAACGGTGATAACTCGATGACGCAAGATGAAGCTTTAGCGGGTCGTCGTGATGCAAATACACCAGATTCACGTTTCACAGGTGTTGTATCAATTAGACCTGTAATTAATGGTCAAGGCTTCATCTGTACAGGTACAGTAATTTCTCCACGCCACATTTTAACAGCAGCACACTGTGTAGATGAGAATGACCAGGGCCAAGCGATGGATTTAACTAATCCTGATAATGACTTATTGGTTGTGTTCAATAATGATGGTGATTACTCTGAAATCACTGGTGCAAAAGATGTTGTTATTCATGAAGACTATAATGGTTTCAATGTTTGTCCAGACGGTACTACTGGTTGTGTGAACGATGATATCGCAATTATTGAATTAACTCGTGCGATTCCAGATGGCGTAGAAATTTACGACTTATATGAGCCACAAGTTTGGGATACAAACAACCTAGCGAACTTTGGCATTGGTGGCAACGGCGACCAATTCCACATGGTAGGTTATGGTACACGAGGCGACGGTTATTCAGGTTATTACTCTAGTCCACGTTACAATGAAAAATTAACGGGTGGCAACATCGTTGATTTCATTGGTTTTGATGATGAAGGTGTAGATGGACCTGAAGTTTGGTATGCAGACTTTGACGGTACACGTACAGAAAATGGTGTTTCAGAAGATCATGATACGTTATGTAACTTCTATGGCGTGTGTAGTGACTGGTTAGCTGAAGACGTTGAAACTAACATTGGTGGTGGCGACTCAGGTGGTCCATCATTTATCTATGACGCAGTGAATGACAAGTACTTACTTGCAGCAACAAATACATTTGGTATTGGTACGTCGTCAATTGCACGTGGTGCTTTCGGTGACTTAATGGGTGGTATCTTACTTAACCCATACCACCAATGGATTGCTACTCAAATTCCTGCACCTGCTACTCTAGCGTTGTTCGGTTTAGCATTAGGTGGCTTAGCAACTCGTCGCAAAAAAGCGAAGTAAAAGTTGCTTGTCACATCGTAATTCAAAGGCTAGGATTTCCTAGCCTTTTTTATTTTTCTTATATCTGGAGCAGCAGATGAGCATTCCATGGGCACAATATGTTTTTTTATTCGCTCTAATTTTGAGTTCGACAAATACCGCGAATGCGCTTTCAACAGTTGAAGAGACAAAAGAGCAACACAATGTCGAATCATGGGGACAACCTAAGGTGAAATCTAACAAGGTGCACAAAGCTACTGTTTATGTCGATGTGTTAGTCTCTGCCGAAGGCAAGGTAACTCAAGTAGTGAAGTCTGCAGGTGAAGCGGTAAAGACTTTTGATCAATTAGCGCTGGCACGTGCAAATAAAATGACATTTCCTGTGCGTATGGAAGAGGGAAAAGCAACATCGTACTGGCAGCGAAGGGTGGCTATTGACTTTGAACTGTCAGCCAAGGGAGGAAAATTTTCAACAAAACAAGTTGGTAAGTCAGACAACTAAAACCAGTTCTTTATGCTGAGTGATGCAATACGCGACTACTTGTTCATTTGGCTATTGGGGCAACGTGCATCCTGCAATCGTTGTAATACCACTTGGCGTTGTTCTTCGTAATAATCGGGTAGGTTTTCAATACTGATCGATTGCCACTGCCCATAGGCCCGACAATACTGTTTTAGGTCGATATAGAATGCGGTAAGTAACAGTTTTACTTGCGCAACTAACGCTAAATCCCCTGCAATTTGAGCCATGTTGCCTGCTATTTTTAGATTGGTAACGGCTAACTCATGGTAGCCTAGTTCACCATATATTCTGGCAAGGTTATGCGAAACAGTCGCAATTTGCTGCTTGTTGCCAAACTTAAAGCTCCATTCTTTGGTGATAAGCCAATAGTCTAGCGATGTGTTCTTATCGCCAAGTTTGTCACTAAGGTGACCAAGATTGCCATATAACTCCATCATAAAATGGGCATTTTGGCTGTGCTGGTATTCTTGCTCAAGCGCCTGAAGTGAAGCATAGGCTTTGGTTAACTGGTTGGTATGCATTTGAAGGTTAGCTAATTCGATCAAACGCATTGGTGAAGGGTAGGTTGTTTGTAGCAATGCCAGCTTTTTTTCCGCAAGGAGTGCATAGTGAATGCTTGATTCAATTTCGTCATCATTGTATGAAGACTTAGCAAAGTAGATTAGTGCAGTAACCTGAAAAGGAAGCGGTACATCTTCGCGATCAATCCAAGGCTTTGTTTCTCTTTTGAGTTGAGCGAATCGCTTCAAATTAAACAAGGCATCGTAGCGAAACTGCAATAAATCAAACCATCGACGGCTATGTTCACTTGTTGATTGCAGTGCACTTTTTACTACGTTTAAACAACGTTTAGGTGATATTAAGCAAACATGTTCAACATTAATCGCAGTATTCGTGTTAAATGTGCTGGCGACAACAACAGTGCTAGAAATGGCGCAAAGTAATGCCATTCCCAATGCAATTGTAGTTAACCACTTTATCTTCATATCAAATCCCTGATAGTCGCGTTGTTATCGGTGCTAAGGCACCATGATATCAAGATGCGTGATATAAAAGTTTGGATCTAGCTTAATCGTGGCATTGGCGACCGGTAAGGTGACTTCTGACCATGATGTTTTTGGTGTGATCCACATAGGCTGATTATCGACATATATCCGCATAGGCATGTTAAAGCCGTCAATCGTATTTGCCCAACGCACCATAAGCGAGTCGCCTTTAACAAAATACTCAAGTGCGGGAATACGAATATCACGTAAGTATTGGTCAAACACTTTCTCTAATGACTTACCTGACTGTTCGATCATGTAGGCTTCAACCGCAGCTCCTGTTGTTGTTTGGTGATAAAAAGTCTTATTTAGCCCACGTAAAATATCGCGCCATTTTTTGTCGTCATCGATAATCTGGCGGATGGTATGCAGCATATTACTGCCTTTATCATACATGTCACTAGATCCTTCGCGGTGCACGTTATATTGGCCAACTATGGGCTTTTTATTCTGAACGTTTGCACGAGAACCTCTAACGTAGGCAAACGCTTTATCTTTATCGTAATGGTACTCAAGAAAGAGGCTTTCTGAGTAATTGGTGAAGCTTTCGTGAATCCACATGTCGGCGATATCAACATTGGTGATGTTGTTAGCAAACCACTCGTGCCCGGTTTCATGAATTATGATGAAATCAAACAGCATTCCGTGTCCTGTACGGCTGCGATCACGGCCTAAATAGCCATTTTGATAACCATTGCCGTAAGTAACTGAACTCTGATGCTCCATGCCTAAATAAGGAGCTTCGACGAGTTTAAAACTGTCTTGATAAAAAGGGTAAGGTCCAAACCAATACTCAAATGCTTCAATTGTACGTTGTGCATCTTTAAACTGTTTTTTAGCTTTGTCTAAGTTGTATGACAACACATAGTAGTCCATATCGAGCACACCACTTTCACCCGCATATGTTTCACCAAAGTGTACATAATCGCCAATATTAATATTTACGCCATAGTTGTTAATGGGGTTTATCACGCGCCAGTGATAAGTCTTAGTTTTCCGTTCCTTATTGTGCTCGGTCTTTTCTAATCGGCCGTTGGAAACATTTACTAAATGCTCAGGTACTTCGACGCTGATTAGTGCACCAAGATCGGGTTCGTCATAGGCATGATCCTTGTTCGGCCACCAAATACTAGCACCAATTCCTTGATTAGCCGAGGCAATGAAGTCAATGCCGTTATCGTCTTTCGTCCATGTGATGCCACCATCCCAGGGGGCTCTTTTAGCCTCGGTTGGGTTGCCTTCAAAATGTAGAATTACTGATTGCTCAGAACCAATGGGCTGAGGAAGGTCCGGCTCAATGAAATATGTATACCCGTCTTTAATAATGTTGAGTGACTGGCCATTTTGTACTGCTTTAGTTAGCTGCATAGGCGCCTGTAATTCGATTTGCAGACGACTTGCATCGCTCAATACTCGGTAAGTGACCGTATTAGTACCTGCGATGGTTTTCTTTTCAGGTTCAACACGGATATCCAAATGATAGTGACTTAAATCCCACCATGCGCGCTCTGGCGTAATAGAGCCTCTAAGTACATCTTGGCGTGTGATTTCATCGTCTTGAGAAAATAAATCGGCAGCGTTAGCGGTAGCAGGCAACGTGCTGGTTATCGCTAATAGCGATCCAAGCATTAAAGAACGTAGTAGGGGCATAGTGTATTCTTTTTGAATTATTCTTATTGATGTTATTAATAACATACTCTGGAGCTACGCCCAACTACCAAGCGTAATAATCTAATTTATATATAAATACACTTGCGAAAAATTTAAAGCTTGCGCTAGAATCTAGACCATCACTTGTCGGAGTGCTTTTGCTCGAGTTAACGAGTTTAAAGCTGAGATCGCATTTGCGGGATCCGTAGAACCTGATCAGGCTAATACCTGCGTAAGGGAACAAGACGTTTACTACTTAACCTAAAGTCTTTCCGTAGTAGCGCTCATTCTACACTCCGTCTTTTTATATACCGTTAAAAAGGCAAACATTATGACTCAATTATCACGTCGCGAACGTCGCCAACAGGCAGAAGAATTTATCAATAACGTGTCGGGACAAAGCTATCCCAATTCGAAAAAAGTGTATGTTGAAGGCAAGTTGCATGACATTAAAGTTGGTATGCGTGAAATTTCCGTCGGCGATACATTCATTGGAGGGACAGAAGACAATCCTATTTTTGAACCCAATGAACCCATCCGTGTATACGACACATCAGGTGCATATACCGACGACAGCGTAAAAGTCAATGTGCATGAAGGCTTGCCTAAAATGCGCGCCAAATGGATAGCCGATCGTGATGATACGGAAGTCTTGACTGGTGCAACGTCAGGCTACAGTCAACAACGCTTAGCTGATGAAGGCCTAGATCATATTCGCTTTGACAATTTGCCAAAAGTAAGGCGTGCTAAACCAGGCAAAAACGTAACGCAAATGCACTATGCACGCCAAGGCACTATCACGCCTGAAATGGAATATATTGCTATTCGCGAGAACATGAAACGGGCGGAAATGAAGGATGAAATACTTAAACATCAACACCCGGGGCAAAGCTTTGGTGCCAATATTCCGCAAGAAATCACGCCTGAATTTGTGCGTCAGGAAGTGGCTGAAGGACGCGCAATTATTCCTAACAATATTAATCACCCAGAAAGTGAGCCTATGATTATCGGGCGTAACTTTTTGATTAAAGTGAACGCTAATATCGGCAATTCAGCGGTGACCTCTTCAATTGAAGAAGAAGTGGAGAAACTCGTGTGGTCCACTAAATGGGGGGCAGACACGGTAATGGATCTTTCCACTGGCCGTTACATTCATGAAACGCGCGAATGGATTGTTCGCAACTCGCCGGTACCAATTGGCACTGTTCCGATTTATCAAGCCTTAGAAAAAGTAAACGGTGTTGCCGAAGATCTCACGTGGGAAGTATTTCGCGATACGTTGATAGAGCAAGCTGAGCAGGGCGTTGACTACTTTACCATTCATGCGGGCGTGTTATTGAGATATGTACCGATGACAGCGAAACGTGTTACGGGTATTGTTTCGCGCGGTGGTTCGATCATGGCAAAATGGTGCTTATCGCATCACAAAGAAAATTTCCTTTATACCCATTTTGAAGAAATCTGTGAGATCTGTAAAACCTACGATGTCGCTTTTTCACTAGGTGATGGCTTACGACCGGGCTCGATTGCCGACGCTAACGATGAAGCGCAATTTAGTGAATTGCGCACACTGGGCGAGCTTACCCAAATCGCTTGGAAGCATGACGTGCAGGTAATGATTGAAGGCCCAGGGCATGTGCCACTACATATGGTTAAAGCTAATATGGATGAACAGCTAAAGCACTGCCATGAAGCCCCGTTTTATACCCTTGGACCATTAACAACAGATATCGCGCCGGGTTATGACCATATTACTTCTGGTATTGGTGCAGCAAATATTGGCTGGTATGGCTGCGCGATGTTGTGCTACGTAACGCCAAAGGAACACTTAGGTCTGCCCAATAAAGAGGATGTAAAAGAAGGGCTTATTACCTATAAGATTGCAGCCCACGCAGGTGATTTAGCGAAAGGGCATCCGGGGGCGCAAATTCGCGACAATGCGTTATCGAAAGCACGATTTGAATTTAGATGGCACGACCAATTTAATCTAGGGCTTGATCCAGAAAGGGCGCGCGAGTACCACGATGAAACTTTGCCACAAGAATCTGGCAAAATCGCCCATTTTTGTTCAATGTGTGGTCCTAAGTTCTGTTCGATGAAAATCACGCAGGATGTTCGGGACTACGCTGCTAAGCTCGAAGCAAAAGGCGACGATAGCATCGCCATTAAATTAGTGGATGAAACCGTAGTGCTGCAACAGGGCATGGATGAAAAATCTGCCGAGTTCAAAGCCGCAGGAAGCGAAATTTATCACACCGCCCAGTAGCTATGGAGCGTAACGCTTTGAATATTACGGTTGGCATAGTTGGTGCGGGGTTAATGGGGCGACTTGTCGCCCTGAAGCTGGCGCAGCGCGGTGCGAAGGTTGTCTTGCTTGATAAAGATGGCCGTGAAGGGCATGCAAGCGCTGCTTATGCGGCGGCTGGTATGCTAGCCCCTTACAGTGAATCTCTCCTTTGCGAGGCAAACATTGTGCAAATGGGAGTTGCTTCGTTAAGGCTTTGGCCTGAGTTACTGGCAACGCTTGACGACTACCACTACTTTCAACAGGCAGGCACCTTATTAGTGAGTCATGAGCAGGATCAAGGAGATTTTGCTCGTTTTCAACAACATATCAAACGACATTACCCAGAATCGGCTCAGTATTTAACGCGTGAAGATATCGCGCATTATGAACCCGAACTTGCCAGAAAATTTAGTCAGGCGATTTATTTGCCCGAGGAAGGGCAAATTGGTAATCGAAAATTGCTCGTTGCATTGCAATCACAGCTGGAAAAGCTGGGAGTTAACTGGCAGGAGAAAACTGATGTTGTGGTGCTGAGTCGCCGGAACAACGGTGAGTACCGAATACTGACGAATCAACAGGATAAACAACAGACTTTTGATGTTGATTTGGTCGTGGATTGTCGAGGTGCGGGTGCTAGAAAACCTCTCAATGCCGCTATGCCTTCAATGTTGCCCATTGATTCGCTTCGGGGCGTGCGTGGCGAATTGTTTCAATTGTTTGCGCCAGATGTACACATTTCTCGACCTGTACGTTTGATGCATCCTCGTTATCAACTGTACATCGTGCCCAAAACCAAAGGCTTTTACGTTGTTGGTGCGACGGAAATTGAAAGCGAAGATACGTCACCGATGACAGTGCGCTCTGCGCTTGAACTTTTAAGCGCAGCCTACAGTGTTCATCCGGGTTTTGCTGAAGCCAACATCCGCCAACACTTGAGCCAGTTACGCCCAGCCTTTGCAGACAACCAACCGAAAATTGTTCATCAAGATAACTATATTCAAATTAATGGCTTGTTTCGACATGGCTACTTAATCGCGCCGATTGCGCTGGCACAAACGATGGCATTGTGCGATCAACTCATTGCTATGCCAAATGGACAAGTTGAGCCACACCATTTAGCTCAACTGCCTTATCAATCTTTATTACCCGTTCAATCAGCTTATGAAAATTTATATTAATGGCGAATCGATAGACATCGATACGCAAGCAACGATCACACAAGCGCTAACACGTTATTTAACGAGTGAGCAATTAAGCATGAGTTTTGCCATTGCTTGTAATGGTGACTTCGTTGAGAAATCACTTTATGCACACACGTTACTCAATGAAAATGATTCGATTGACGTGCTTTTTCCCATTCAAGGGGGCTAATGATGTCTTTGAATATTTATGGCCAACAACTAAACAGCCGCTTGCTCATTGGTAGCGCGTTGTATCCTTCGCCCGAAGTGATGAAAAATGCGATTCTGGCAAGTGGTTCGCAAGTTGTGACCTTGTCGTTAAAACGACAAAACCCACAGGCAGGCGCAGGCCAAAAAATATGGCAGTACATTCAGGATTGTGTTGCGCAAGTAGATGGATTTTTACTCCCGAATACCGCTGGCTGCAAGTCTGCCAAAGAAGCGGTTACCCTGGCCAAAATGAGCCGTGAATTGTTTAACACCGATTGGATAAAGCTGGAAGTTATTGGTGACGACTATAATCTACAACCTGACCCTGTTGAGTTATTAACTGCTACGGAAACACTTTTAAATGAAGGGTTTAAAGTATTACCTTACTGCACAGATGATCTAGTGCTGTGTCAGCGACTGTATGATTTAGGTTGTCAGGTCATTATGCCGTGGGCGTCACCCATAGGCACGGGCAAAGGATTAATGAACCCGTATAACCTTGAAACGATTCGTTTACGCCTACCCAACGCTACTCTTATCGTTGACGCTGGTATTGGTAAACCGTCAGACGCCTGCCAAGCCATGGAAATGGGATATGACGGGGTATTGCTCAATAGTGCGATTGCATTAGCCGAAAATCCTGTTGCTATGGCTAACGCATTTGCAATGGCGATTTCAGCGGGTGAACAAGGGTATATGGCTGGAGTTATGCAGGAGCGACAAACTGCGCATCCTAGTACGCCAACACTTGAAACACCATTTTGGCACCAGAGCGGAGGAGCATAACATGGCAAGACCAGTTGTTTGGACAATAGCGGGGGCAGACTGCTCAGGTGGCGCAGGCATTGCTGCCGATATTAAAACAATGCACAGTCTGGGTGTTGAAGTGTGTCATGTGATCACCGCCAATACCGTACAAAATGCTAAAGGCTTGTATTCGGTTAACCCGGTATTGATCGATGTGATCCGTATGCAGTTGTCTACATTGCTTGAAGATAAGAGACCTCAGACAATCAAGATAGGTTTAGTCGCGAGCGATGCACAATTATTATTATTGATAGATTGGCTAGCGACTCTAAGGCGGGAAAACAAAGACATTCAAATAATATTTGATCCGGTGGGTCAAGCCTCCGTTGGTGGTAAGTTTGCCACACTGACACCGCGGTATGTACAACAACTCTGTGCTATGTGTGATGTGGTAACGCCAAATCTTGACGAAGCAAGCAGATTACTAACGTCAGAACAGCAAGAAAATGTTGATACTTCTGCACGGGAACTGGCGACGGAACTAAGTAAGCGCTGGCGCAATACTGTGATTGTTAAAGGTGGTCATGACGATGGTGAGAGTGCAGTGGATCATGCCGTTTGCTTTGGTCGTGGTTTGCATTATGGTTTAAGTGCCACTCGCATTGCGACAACATATAGCCATGGTAGTGGCTGCGTGTTTGCTTCTGCCATTGCGTCCTTTTTAGCACAAGGGTATTTATTGCGTGATGCACTTACGATGAGTAAAGCATTTATTCAGCAAGGATTAGCGCACAATGACGGCAAACAAGGATATTACGGCGCAATTGCTGTTGCGCAGTGGCCAGTGTCAGCTCAATTTTATCCCAACGTGGTAAGTGATGTAACGGACAAGTATCAGGCTTTGGAAGTCTTTCCGTCGCTGGAACTATCGAATAACGGACACGCGACCGAAAAATTGGGATTGTATCCGGTTGTTGACTCTGTCAGTTGGCTTGAGCAGTTGCTTCCCGCCAATCTTAATATCATCCAATTACGGCTCAAAAACCTGTCTCAAGAGGCGTTGAAAGAGCAGATAACACAGGCGGTTTCCTTATGCGCAGGCAGCAATACGCGACTCTTTATTAACGATCACTGGCAGCTCGCCATCGAGCTAGGTGCTTATGGTGTACATTTGGGACAAGAAGACTTAGCCGACGCAGACTTAGCCGCTATTCATCGCGCCGGTCTGCGCTTGGGTATTAGTACGCACGGCTGTTATGAATTTTTGCTTGCGCAACAATTACAGCCTTCATATTTGGCGATTGGCGCGATATTCCCAACTAAAACCAAAGACATGACGGGGCAAATTCAAGGTGTTGATAACTTACGTCAAATACTGACACTGGCACAGGATATTCCGGTTGTCGCCATTGGTGGGATCAATGCTGAACGTGTACCTCAGGTGTGGCAAACAGGCGTAGACAGCATCGCTGTTGTTACCGCTATTACGGAAGCTAAGCAGCCTTTGCTTGCAACTAAGGCTTTGCAAAAGTTATTGGTCTAATCCTTGTCAAATAGTCACACAACTGGCGCACCTAAATTGGAAATATTTAGGGTGCGCTATTGAGTGGTATTTGGGGTCGCCATTCTAGCCAATCTTCGTCAAATTCTTCGGCAAGCTTAAAGGAATGAGCTTGTTCGACTTGCTGTAAATTTGTATCGGGTGGTGTGGCAAACGCAATACCACCGGCTAACAAGGTTTCTACTGATTCAGATTTGATATCTACGCCACTAAATATACCAGCGTCGAGCTGAATACCACTCGCATTCCAAAACTTGCTTTGCGCAGTAACCAAAGGGGCAAAACGTGGAGCGATGTTTACGTATATATTTACGGCATCGGCAGTATCATTAAGATCAACCCCTATCACTTCCCCCACTTTCACTTGTCGGTACAGCACCGGGTTACCCACGCGAATTGACCCTAATCGCGCTGAAGTTAAGGTGATATTGAGCCCTCTTGCTTTGCTTTTGGTGACGGGCTCCCAATCGCTTGCTGTGAACTCTGTATTAAACTCACCCTTGCCAGGCTCTACGCCGATAAAGTTACCTTCAATAAGCGCACTAACATTTTTAGAACCGACTAAACCGAGCTCTGGCTTAGCCAGCCAAAATTGGGTGCCTGATACCGCGAATTGCTTAGCATGATCGCTTAGAAACGCGTAAGCCATTGCGCCTTGTCCGTCTTGGTCAAACTGGATGTGTTCAACCATACCTATTTGATGTTCTTTGTACTTAATTTTTAAATTGGTTTTAAGACCATCGATATCGTTAAAACGTATGCGAATAGCCTGACCAGCCAGACGCGCATATTCTACATTGTCGTATAAAGTAAATCGTGAACCCTCGATTAGTGGGTCTGGTGTCTCTTGCGCGGAAAATACCTGTGGCGCGTTAAAGAAACTAATGCCGCCTCGAAGAATGGCATCTGTTGACTCGGTTTTTATAAGAAAGTTGCCTACACCACCTTTAATCGTGATGCCACTGGCATTATAAAACCGTGTATGGTTGTTAAGTAAATGGCGATACTCTTCGGCAATGGTTATGTTGATGTCAACGTCTTGCTCTTGTTCATCGATGGTAACATTGTCAACTTGCCCGACTAATACTCCTTTATAACTGATAGGGCTGCCCGGAGTAACCACGTTGCCACGCTCAGTATTTAACGTTAATTGTACACCATCGGCACTCGTTGGCTTTTTCGGAGGTTTACTGGCTAACGAAAACACCTCTGCTTGCTCACCCTTACCAACGTGCACACCTATGTAACTACCGCCGAATAGGGCATCGGTGTCACTAAAGCCAGCAAAGGATATGCTCGGGTTAACTACCCAAAACTGTGAATCCTGTTTAAGTATGTACGCATATTCGGGCAACAAACCAGCGGTTATGTTGACTTGTCCGTGTTGAGAATCGATATGTTGTATTGCGCCAATTTCTTCGCCATACAATAAGATTCGTGCGTCTTCAGAAAGTCCGAACATGCTTGGGGCGACAAGTTGAAACGTTTGTCGTTGCTTAGCGGTTTTCTGATTGTCGTATAGTGTGAAGGTGTCACCATTTTGTGGTGGTGTTTTTTCTTGAGCAATGCCTAAGTCGAACGCAATTCCGCCCGTTAGAATTGATTGCAATGACTGTGCGTTTACCTCGAAATTTTGTAAACCTCCTTTAATGCTCAATCCACTAATGTTCCAAAAACGACTATCCGTAGATACGTAATCTTGGTAGTCAGGTTCAATGTGGATATGTACTAAAGACTCGTTAGGGCCAATATGCTCGACGGCTTGTACGCTACCTACACGTTGTTGTTTATAATAAATCCCCGTATTTACCCGTAATGAAGACACGTCTTTTGCTTGCAACACTAAGTGCAACCCCGGTTCATCGTATTGGTAGGCGGGTTTTTGGTTATATACGATAAACTTATTCGTGGGTTGCCCCGTAATCGAGGGGGATATGCCAATATGTGAACCCAGCAGTAGCGAATGCAAGTTAGTTACACCGCCTAAATCAATTTGTGGTGAGGTAACAAAAAAGCTAGTGTTTTCTGTGAGGTAGGGAATTACCCTCGGGTTGACCTTAGCTATGGCCGTTATACGTCGACTTTGCGGGTCAATTTTGTCTACTGATGCTATGTAACCCAGTGTAAGCCCTTGATAACGAATGGCTGCACCTTCATCAATACCAGAATCCCAATTAAGTTCGAGCGAAATCTCATGACCCATTTCAGCAGTTCGGTAATCTGGGAATAACTGGTAAATTTGTCCGTTTTGCGCTGGCGGTAACACCGCTTCATACTGTGCATCGTCAAACGCGATACCCCCTGAAACAATTGATGCGAGTGATTGTGTTTTGACCTGCACACCACCTGTTAGCGAGCCAGAAACTTCAACACCGCTGGCATTCCAAAAACGCGAGTTTTCCTTAACTAAATGACTGTATTCAGGTTTGATGAAAACATTGACTTTAACTAAGTTCAATTGTTCGTTGTAGCGATACCCAGAAACGTGACCCACTGTGATTTGTCTAAACGTAACGGGCGAGCCGCGGCCAAGCGATCCCAACGTTTTTGTATGTAAAACAACGTGTAACCCGGGTGTTGTACCGTCTAGCGAAGGCGCGTCTCGTAGTGCGACAAACTCGCGTTTGGCCTCGCCTTTGCTTTCTAGATCGGGCTTGAAGTTGATATAACTGCCAGAAACAAGTGTGTCGAGGTCAGTAACCCCTTCTTGTAACGAAAAGTCAGCGGTGACATACCAAAATAGCGCTTTGTTAGTCAGCATAGATTTAGAGCTGGAGTCCATTTCTATTTCAACAATAACACTTTGTAGATCATCTGAAATTTCAACGTCTTTTACCAAACCAACAATTAAGCCTTTATAACGTACTTGGGTTTTTCCTTTGACAATACCACTGGCATTATCAAACTGCACGGTGATAAATACGCCTTGTTCGGTAAATGATTTAATTAATAACCAGCCACCAAATAGTAGAGCCAAAAATGGTACCAGCCAAACGGCAGAGATCCCTTCTTTTTCTTCAATTACAGGCGATGACGGTGTCGGTTTTTGTGTCATTATTCTTTTGGTTCCGAATGGTTATCCCACAATAAACGAGGATCAAAACTCTCAGCAGCAAACATAGTAAAGACGACCATCAAAGTGAAATACGTGATGCCGTCTGCTGCCTCGATGTTGGTGATAAATCCCAGCTTAACGATAGCAGCCATAACAGCTACAACAAATACATCTAACATTGACCAAGGGCCAAGATATTCCACCAAATGATAAAGTTTACTTTGTTGTTTTAATGTCTTTTTTTGACTTTTCTTAGCATTGTACATTAAGAAGAACAACGCAAGTATTTTCCCAAGCGGTATTACAAAGCTGGCGATAAATATGATAAGTGCAATGGGTAACATGCCCGATTGGACAAACTGAATAATACCTTCAAAAATAGTTGATGCCTTGCCCACGCCTAATTTGTAGTACACCATCATCGGATACATGTTGGCTGGGATTAACATGATCAATGCTGCAATTGTCCAAGCCATTGTATATTGAAGGCTTTTAGGTTTGCGCTGACTAAAGGTTTTGTGACAACGAGGACACCTTTGGTAGGTGTCGATCATCTTGATCACCTTATGGCAGCGTGGACAAGCACCTAGCCCGTGGTCTATCGCTCTATCCATTGGGGCATTCATCTAATTGTTGCCAAATATGTTGATGATCCATGGTGATAGACAGCATCGTAGAGCAAAACAATAGTAAGCATAAACTTACTAGGCCAGTGCCAATTTGTAGTTCAGACGATTCACCGAGTTTATACATAGAAATGATGACGCCCAATAACAGCACATGCACCATCGCCCAGCTATCGAGGTTTTGGTAGGATCGAAAAAATGTACGCAGTTTTGCTGTATTTTTTTGTGCACGAAGTGACAAATGGATGACGAGCGACATAATCAGTCGTACAAGGGGAATCGCGATGGTAAACAAGAACAACGCAGTAGCAACGATATAGTCACCATTATTGATAGCCAACACAATGCTCTCAATGAGTGACGCTTCATTTGCGTTTCCGGCGGCGCTAATGCCAAATATTGGTAAAGAAACTGCGGGAACAAAGAACACTAAGCCAGCAACCGAAAGCGCCATAGAGCGCTCTACTGAATTTCGTTTAAATACTGTTAAAGTGCCACCGCAATGACAACAGCGTGCTTTTTGCCCTTCCTTGAGCTTTGGCAGAGTAAATAAGCCATCACATTGCTTACAAGCAATTAATGAATCTAATGGCTGTTTTTCCTGCATAACAATAGTTCCATTATTAAAAACCGTTAGACTAGTTTAATGGAAATCTGTTATTTCTCCAATGGCTTAACCTATAAAGCGTGAATAAAAAAAGCAGCTATGAAAGCTGCTTTTCGAATGGATATTCGTTGTTACGGCGCACTTAAGTGCTTGTACAATTATCCTTTGTTATTTAATGAAGACATATATTGCGCTAGCGCTTTGATGTCATCATCAGTAAGCTTCACTGCGATGTTGCCCATCATGTTGTTTAGGTCATTCGCACGTGCGCCTGAACGGAACTTCTCTAATTGTGATTGTAGATATGTTGCATTTTGTCCGGCAATAACAGGGAAGCCAGCTTTATCCATGCCTTGGCCGTCAACTGAGTGACAAGCCATACATGCTGTAATACCACGCTTTGCATCACCACTTACGAATAATTTGCGACCCGCTGCATTTTCTTCAGCCGTTGAAGGGTATAGTGTTTGTGACGCGAAGTATGCAGCTAAGTTTTTCATATCTTCGTCTGATAAAGGAGCCACCATGCCAGCCATTACACCGTCAACACGGCCTTCTTCATTGTTGGTATCAACCGCTTTTTTGAAGTCACGTAATTGCTTCAATAAATAAGCTTCACTTTGACCTGCCAACGAAGGATACATAGCAACAGCTGCGTTACCGTCAGCACCGTGACAAGCGGCACAAGTTGCTGCTTTAGCCTTACCAGCTGCTACGTCACCGACAAATGATTTTGATACAACTACGCTTTTCGCTTCAACTTCGCCAACAGCTGCTGTATCAACAAAGTAAGCACCAATATGTGCAATGTCTTCGTCTGATAAGTTGCCTGCTACTTGGTTCATTGGTGCGTTTACACGAGAGCCGTCTTTAAACGCTTTTAATTGCTTTTCAATGTATTGCGCGTGTTGGTTTGATAAGTTCGGGTTGATCAACACAGAGCTGTCACCGTCTTTACCATGACAGTCAACACATGCTGTAATGCCACGAGCCTTATCACCAAATTCGTAAATTGTTTTACCAACTTTAGCGTCAGCAACAAATGTTGGTTTTGCTGGTGCAGCTGCTGCCGGAGCAGAGGCGTCACCACTTGCAGCATCACCACCAGCCGCTTGGCCGTCACGTGTAAAACTTGCGAAATATGCTGCAACGTCTGCCATGTCTTGATCAGACAATGCCATTGCCATTGGTGCCATTACTGGGTCTTTACGTTCGCCAGCTTTAAATGCTTTTAATTGCTTAACAATATAATCAGCATGTTGGCCTGCAAGGTTAGGGTACATGTCGGTCGAGCCGATACCATTAGTACCATGACACGCTGCACATGTTGCCGCTTTTGTTTTGCCTGCTGCTGCATCGCCTGTGAATGCACTCGCAGAATTTACCAAACCTAATCCGAGTACGATCGAAAATAAGACTTTTTTCATGGATTGCTCTCTGTTTTTTATTAACGCTTAAGGTTAGCCTAGCTCAAGCGACTATAAATTTTAGAATTATCGCGGCATTCTACACTATTCACCGCATTGTGTAATACCGCATAAGAAAAAAAACACTAAAATTTGTACGGATTTAACTATTTTAGTCGTAAAAAGAGATATAATGCCATTTTTCAACAATTCATTGGTACGAGAAATTGTCTACACCTGCTGTTCATCTTAACAAAGCCAAATTTACAACTAGCGCCCCTGATATTCGTCAGTTACCTCTTGATACAGGCATTGAAGTCGCTTTTGCTGGCCGTTCAAATGCAGGAAAATCGAGCGCTCTGAATACGTTAACTAATCAAAAAAGCCTAGCGCGCACGAGTAAAACACCGGGACGAACGCAACTCATCAATGTGTTTGAAATTGCACCGGAGCAACGCTTAATTGATTTACCGGGCTATGGATTTGCCAAAGTGCCACTGGAAATGAAAAAGAAATGGCAGCGTGCACTGGGGGAATACCTTGAAAAACGTGAGAGCTTGCAGGGTTTAGTGGTATTGATGGATATTCGCCATCCGTTAAAAGACTTAGACCGAGATTTAATTGAGTGGGCCGCAGACAGTGATTTACCTGTACTTGCGCTATTGACTAAAGCAGATAAGCTTTCACAAGGTAAGGCTAGCGCTGAAGTATTAAAAGTTAAAAAGCAACTTACAGAGTTAAAAGCAGATATTACCGTGCAAGCATTCTCGTCACTTAAACGCACTGGCGTTGAACAAGCTACACGCGTTATTACTGGCTGGTTAGCTGTGGCTGATGAATTAAACACTGCCGAAGAAGATAGCGCATAATAATCTACCCAAATTTCATTACAGTGACTGCAGCACCATGACTAAATGTGATGGTTCTGCACGTGAGATGTAATCTTCTTCAACAAAGGCAAAACGAATAACCCCTTGTTGATCTAAGATATAAGTGGCGGGGATTGGGAGTTCAGCTTGCTCCTCGCCATTATTTGAACTGATATCAATTCCAAGTTTCTTGTATTCTGTAAGCAGGTCTTCCGGCACGGTAAATACTAACCCACACTGCTTCGCCAATTGGTTATTGTGATCACTCACTACCACAAAATTGAGTTCGTTACGTGACACGGTATCAGCGATATTCTCAGGTGTTTCGGGGGTAATCGCGATTAATGTTGCTTTTAGTGCGGGTAAATCGTTAACAATATCTCGTAGCGCTTTAAGCTCAAGGACACAATACGGACACCATCCGCCACGAAAAAAGCTGACAATGACGGGGCCTTTTTCAAGAGTTTCTTGCAGTGAATGCACTTCACCACGGCTGTCGGGAAGAGAAAAAGTTGGAAAATTATCACCAACAGAAACAGCTTGCTCTGCTAAGTTACGTTCCTGCAAAAGAGAGGTGTTGCGACTCAATACCTCTAACACTTCTTTAGATAAGGTAGAAGCCAATTTAGTCTTATATTCATCTAGCGATTGGCGCAAGTTCATCTCAATTTCCTCATTAATCTACACCGAAACAATGCTTCGCATATTTTAAGTATAACGGGTTTATGGAAATGCTAAAGGTAGTGTAATTATTACGCAAGTTGATGATAAACAAAACAAATGGATGTCCGTTCATACAAATTTAGGCGATAAAAAAAGCCGATGATAAAAATCATCGGCTGGATAGCTTTGGGGAAAGCTAGAATATATAAATTATTACAACAGGCGTTCGCTAAGGGAACGAGATGCATTATAGAGCAACGACTCTACAAAAGTAAAGTCATTACTCTAAAAAAAGTTGTTTTTTTCGGCGAACAGGTGTTTGTGGTTTGTGTTGTTCACCAGATGTGACCAGTCACATTTGTGACCAGTCATATTGCTTGAGATTGTCAGTCACTATTTGAGATTGTAGGAACATTTGAATTTTTGATGAGTAGTAATATTTGAAGCTATTAGTCACTAAATGATATAAGTGTATATCAGCATAGAGCTTTACGGACTACCTACGTATTTTTTGAGATATTTGTTCTAATTTGTATATTTGCAACAGCTAAGAAAAAAGGAATTGATGGTGTTTTCAACTGGAACAATAATAAAAAAAATTTCAGACACTGAATATGTCGAAATGGATAATAAGCACAATTTTAAATGGGAGAGAAACCTCAATTCAATTGCGCTACCACTTCAAAACGTAAAAGTTGTAACGCATATAAATACTCATGATAAAGAGTGGGACTGGGATCGAAAATTTAAGGACAACCCTGAAAAACTAATAAAGCCTGATATTCGTACTTCTTTTATCATTACTGCTCAAGTAGATGAAGATAAAATGCGAGATAACATCTACAGTCTAGATGAATCTGACAATAATGACGAATTCACAATTGTTCGACCAAAAGGAGTAATTACAGTAACACTGCGGCCTGGAAAACCTGCCACAGATGAACATAAAAATTTGAACGTTGGCACATACCACGGCAACTGTTTACGAATGAACTATGATCCGGGTGAAGATGACATTATTTTTGAAATGTACATTCCTGAAGAACAATTGCAAGTAATAGTTACTCGCTTAAAAACAGATAATAATGCAAAAATTGAAGTCTATACTGAGTTTGTTTCTTTTACATATGAAGTAGATGATAGCCTCAGAGAGCATTACCATTCACGTGATTTTCTAATCAATGACAAAAGCAGAGCATTTGTACAAAGCATAGGTATCTCCTCTAATGTTGGAAATCACGTTTTTAAGAAAGTAAGCGATGAAGACGAAGATAATGATGATTATATCTACAATGAAGAGCCTGAGATGACATCAGAGCAATTGGCTCATCAACAATTATTACAAGTTTTTAATAACCTACAAGTGCCTCTAAAAAGCACAACGACAGCTATGTGGGTATTAGCTATCGCTGTTGTAGTTAATGCATTTATTTGAAGCCTTAAAATCTATCTTTATCGGCAAAATAGACAAAATAAAGTAAGACACCCATAATTTCTTGATTTTTTGCGTGTCTTCATCTCTCGACAAGATAATTAAGATACCCATAATCTCTTGATTTTTTGCATGTTTTTATCTCTCGACTAGACTTGTGAAAACGGAAATTTTAATCAGTCTAGGAGAGACAATGCCCAAACCACGGGAGCAGCAAATCAGTTTAAGTGACACACCGTATTATCACGTATGTAGTCGAGTGGTTCGACAAGCCTTTTTATGTGGCGTTGATAATCAAAGTGGCAAGAGTTACGAACACCGAAGAACGTGGGTCGAACAACGCATTCACTTGCTATCAGAAGTGTTTGCTATTGATATATGTGCTTATGCCGTGATGCATAATCATTTCCACATAGTGCTATGTGTTGACGCTAAACAAAGATAACTAAGACACCCATAATTATTTGCGAAAATAAAGTAAGACACCCATAATCTCTTGATTTTTTGCATGTTTTTATCTCTCGACTAGACTTGTGAAAACGGAAATTTTAATCAGTCTAGGAGAGACAATGCCCAAACCACGGGAGCAGCAAATCAGTTTAA
>Ga0213831_1000095_pt1 | contig 148856 bp, 118 predicted proteins | sample SWATP12_FD_163421 | JGI IMG/M metagenome (GOLD analysis project Ga0213831, IMG submission 163421) | Coastal seawater microbial communities from Marineland, Florida, United States - SWA TP1 #2 | ecosystem: Environmental > Aquatic > Marine > Coastal | place: USA: Florida | collected 2016-08-06 | reverse complement strand
TGCTGGTGGGACCGATTGGCGAGACAAAATTCGTTGTTCTGGAGACAAATAATGTCAAGAGTATGTCAAGTAACAGGTAAGCGTCCTGCGGTAGGTAACAACCGCTCTCACGCTAGAAACGCGACTCGCCGTCGCTTTTTACCAAACCTTCAATCTCACCGTTTTTGGGTTGAGAGCGAAAACCGCTTCGTTAAACTGCGTCTGTCTGCAAAAGGCATGCGTATTATCGATAAGAAAGGTATTGATTCTGTATTAACAGATATCCGTGCCCGTGGCGAAAAGATCTAAGGAAGCCAAATCATGCGTGATAAAATTAAATTAGTTTCTTCAGCTGGTACTGGTTTCTTCTACACCACTGACAAAAACAAGCGTAACATGCCGGGCAAAATGGAGATCAAAAAGTATGATCCCGTTGTTCGTAAGCACGTTATGTTTAAAGAGGCCAAAATCAAGTAATAAAACTTGCTTTTGTCTCCACGAAAACCCGGCCGTTGCCGGGTTTTTTGCGTGAATGTCAGCAGTATATCTCAACAGGTAACTAAACTATGGCAAGACTGTCCAAACGAGGATTCAATAACGTGGTGATATTCGCCATGTTAGGCATGATATTCCTGTTTAATCTGGACCGTTTTGTGCCGGAAAGTCAGCAGCCTGTTAGCTTACCGCTGTTGCCGGAAAACGCCCATGTGCTTAAAATTGAGCAAAGCGGCTTTAAACTGGAACGGGTGGGTCAGCAGTGGCGCTGGAATGGTGTCAATAAAACCCTCAATAGCACACCTGAAGCGCAAATCAGCCAGTGGCGTAACGCCGTAATGCAGCCAGCCAAGCCGCCGCGGGAAATCACTCAAACCGAACCATTGATAGCCGTTGTCTGGGTAGCCGGAGCCACTCAGGGGCTGGTTTATGCCTTTGTGGCCAGGGATCAGAACCTCTGGGTTCAGTTCGACCAGCAGTGGTATACCCTCGATGAGATGCGTTTGTCACAGCTGTTACCCTGGCTGACCGATGAGCAGGAAATGTAATGCCTGAGTTACCAGAAGTAGAAGTCAGTCGCCTTGGCGTTGCCCCTTTTCTTGAAGGGCAGGCAATCCGCAATATTATTGTTCGCGATCGCCGTTTACGCTGGCCGGTGCCAGAATCACTGGCTGATGCCATTGGCCAACAGGTTACGGCAGTTAATCGCCGGGCTAAATACCTGCTTATTGAGCTGGCAGGTGGCGGGCGGATAATTCTGCACCTGGGAATGTCTGGCAAACTACGGGTTCTCGATGCGAGTGTAGCAGCGGTCAAACATGACCATATCGACATTGTGCTGGATAGCGGCAAATGCCTGCGGCTTAACGATCCCCGACGCTTTGGCGCCTGTCTCTGGCACGCGCCCGGCGAGCCTGTTCCCCGGCAACTGGCTCACCTGGGCCCGGAGCCGCTGACAACCGATTTTGATGCTGAGCGTCTGGTGACGATGTCTCGTAATAAACAGGTGGCCATTAAGAACTTTATTATGGATAACGCGGTTGTGGTGGGAGTAGGTAATATCTACGCCAACGAAGCGTTGTTTATGGCCGGTATCGATCCCCGCCGTAAAGCGGGCAAGGTTAGCGCTAAACGATATGAGTTGCTTACCATCGCCATTAAGGAAGTGCTGGCAAAAGCCATTCAGCAGGGCGGTACCACACTTAAAGACTTCACCCAGACCGATGGCAACCCGGGTTACTTTAAACAGTCTCTCAACGTTTACGGGCGCTCTGGGGAGCCATGCCTAACCTGTGAGACGCCGATTAAAAGCCTGACCATCGGCCAGCGTAATACCTTTTACTGCCCGCAGTGCCAGCGCTAAGCGCTGCTAACTAGCCGTGTAAGCGTTTTTGCAGTGCCGCTTTAACGGCCGGATGACAAAACTGACCGACATCGCCATGATGCAACGCCACTTCTTTCACCAGCGTAGAGGAAATAAACGAGTTCTCCTCTGAAGGGGTAAGAAAAACACTTTCCAAATCGGGATTTAACCGGCGGTTCATATTGGCCAGCTGAAATTCATACTCAAAATCGGCTACCGCCCGCAAACCGCGGATCAGAATCGTCGCGTTTTCGGTACGGGCAAATTCTGCCAGTAAACCTGAAAAACCAATCACGGTAACGTTGTCCAGCTCACTGGTGACCATAGAAATCAGCGACACGCGCTCTTCCAGACTGAACAACGGCTTTTTACTGGGATTGGCGGCAATCCCTACAATCACCTCATCAAACATGCGTGACGCCCGCTCGATTAAATCGGCATGACCATTGGTGATGGGATCAAAGGTCCCGGGATAGATAGCTCGTGTATGCATAATAGATAAGTATTGTTTGAGTTAGGAAAACAGTAACCAGATTTTACAACGGATGCAATTGCCATCCGGCTAGCCAGGCTGATTATAACCCCTTAGCAGGCTATCCCAGCTTTCCGGCATAAAATGATACCCCTGATACTTGCCGTGCTCCTTAACTAACGAGCGATTGAGGCGGTTAAGATTACCGGCCTTCCACTGGTCACCGGCTTTCTCGGCGCATTTATCAAAATCAATCAGCCAGAACTTATCGTCCCGATCGATCATGATATTGTGAATATTGAGGTCATGATGATAGACCTGACTGTCATGTAACTGCCTGATCAAGCGCCCCATTTTTTGCCATTGTTGGCCAGCCAGTGGTTGTGTAAGCAGGTGCTCATGCACTTCACAACTGTGCGGAATGCGTTCCATTAAGATACTGGCTTCGTAGCTGATACCATAGCGGCTAACCCGCCCGGCCAGCCCTCTGGGCACCGGTAATCCTGCCTGGTGCATCTTATTGAGCAGGTTAAGCTCACGATAGGGGCGGGTAGTGGTTAGCCCGCCAAAAATAAACCGTCGCTCCGATACATGCCTTACAAGACCGCCACGGCAATAATCCCTCAGCACCATTTGCGCCGGCTCATCAATCAGTACCGCCTGACCGCGCCCGCTGTTGGCCGTGGCAGTCTGCTGCCAGTGTGACTGCTGTAACCATTCAGCAGGAGGAACAGGAATACCGAATGCTTCGCACTGGTCGGCGCAAAGTAACAGGGTATCATGGCCTGATGTATAGGTTTGTATGGCTTGCAACGATAATTCTCAGTATTAAGACTTGTTAAATCATGCTGATTGTAATCAAATTAGCGGGGTTTATCAGTGCTAGTTGGAAGATTCTTTGTCAGGCGTATTAAAACTCCCTCAAAATGCAAGAATATGTATTCTTAGATTGTCCGCCATTGGCGATGTGTGTCATGCCGCAGCCATGGTTAATCGTATCAGGAATGCCAGGCCTGACATCCGGATCACCTGGATTATCGGTAAGATAGAGTACCAGTTGCTTAACGGCATGGACGGCGTGGAGTTTGTTATCTATGACAAGAAAACCGGCCGTAAAGGGATGCAGGCTATTCGCCAGCAATTTAAAGCACAACGATTTGATGTGCTCTGTGTTATGCAGATAGCACTGCGCGCTAATCTGCTGTCCCGTGCTATCCGGGCTAAAGTACGTTTAGGCTTCGATAAATCCCGCAGCAAAGAAGGCCATAGCCTGTTTATTAATAAACGCATTGCCCGGCAGCAGCACCCCCATGTGCTGGAGGGCTTCATGGCGTTTGCCGATGCCATGGGCATTGCGCCGGTGGAGAAGCCCGCCTGGCAGTTGCCTTTGAGCGAGTCCGATCTGGCTAAAGGCATTACCTTAAAGCAGCAATATGGCCGCTATGCCGTTATCTGCCCTGCTGCGTCTATGGCAGAACGTAACTGGACGGCAGAGGGGTATGCCGCGGCTGCCCAGCATCTTACCGATAAAAATATACCGGTATTACTTTGCGGCGGCCCAGGCCCCCTCGACAGAACCATCGGCGATGCTATCCAGGCAGCCGGCGCCCCCATCAAAGACGACCTGATTGGTAAAACTACACTCAAAGAATTGGCTGGAGTGCTCGCTGAGGCCAGTTTGGTGATTGCCCCCGATACCGGGCCTGCTCATATGGCAACGGCAGTGAATACGCCGGTCATCGGCCTTTACGCCCATTCCAATCCCCGTCGTACCGGCCCTTATAACAACCTGACCGATGTGGTTTCGGTTTACGACCACTGCATTGAACAGCAAACTGGTAAACCCTGGCAGGCTCTACCCTGGGGTAAACGGGCCAAAGGCGAAGACCTGATGGCAATGATTGGTGTTGAACAGGTTAATACTGCTATCGATACCCTACTTAACCGGCTTGAAGGCGGTTAAAAGCCAGCGCTTATTGCACTAAAGTTATAATAATAAACACTTTAAAAAATCCAATTCTTTTCTAAACTTGTAGTTGGGCCTTTCCAACTCTGGGAAGGCACTTCGCGGCAGGAAGGGACCTACGCAAATGACTACATTAGTTAAGGCGTACATTTGAAAGTTTGGATTTTAAAAGCGTTCTGCTTCGGTGCCCTATTGCTATGGATAGGAACATTCTGGACAGCAACTGCTCGGGCCGAGACACCCTCACAGCCTATCGCTGTGGTGGTTAATCAATCCGTTGATATTACTACGCTAACACCCGCACAACTTCGGATGATCTTTGCCGGGCGTACCCAGTTCTGGCCCGACGGCAGTCGGATCAGGGTATTTGTACTGCCCCCTGAAAGTGATACCCATCAGTATTTTTGCCGCCAACTACTTAATATTTATCCCTACCAGCTCGAACGTATCTGGCAGCGGGTGGTGTATTCCGGTCAGGGCGAAGCCCCTAAAGCCGTCGACACCGCTCAGGCTATGCAAAACATTATAGAACAAACCCCCGGCGCCATTGGCTACCTGCAAGCGCCGGGGCAAATGAATAAGAATATCAGGATGATCACCCTAGGAGAGCCGTTATGAAGCGTTTTGCGTTGAGTGTAGGGGTTCTGTTACTGCTTATTACTCGTTTTAGCGAGGCGAATCACGACGACTTCTCCTGGCACGGCTTTGTTGCCCAGGGGCTTACCAGCTCTACCGACAGCAACTACATCACGACCGGTAATGAGATAACCACCGAACTCACCGAAATAGGCATTAACGGCTCCTATGTGATTAACTCCTCATTAAGTGTGTCAGGTCAGTTAGTTTACCTCGACGGCGGCAACCGTTTTCGCCAGGGCGCACGTCTCGATTATTTATTTTTAGACTGGCGCTTAACACGCTTGTTTGACTGGCAGGTAAACGTGCACCTCGGCCGTTATAAAAACCGCCACTGGTGGTATTCGGCTACCCAGGATGTGCCGCAAACCCGCCCCTCCATTTCGTTGCCTCAGTCTATTTACTACGATGGTAACCGCGACCTCGCCCTCAGCAGCGACGGTATTGCTCTGCAAAGCGCTAAAACCAGCAGCAGTGGCACCTGGGAAGTGCGCTGGAGCTACGGTCGCTCACCACTGGCCAGAGAAGATACCGAAAAGCTGCTAAGCCCGCAGGCTCAAGGGCGGGTAAAACAGGATTTTACGCACCAGTTCAGTACCTACTGGCAGCCGCAATCCATGCACTGGCAGCTGGGTTTTAGTCTGCTACAGTCTGAGTTTACCTATGATCCCGCCGCAGTGGATATCCTGCTTAACGGCAAGTCCGGTATCGACCGGCTCACCCTGGCCGCGCGTTACGACAGCGAAAACTGGGAACTCACCATGGAATTGCTGCGCGACCGGTTGATGTACGAGGGAGACTTCACCCAGGGCATCCGGCTGGATGTCGATAAAACCGGCGAGGGCGGCTATCTCCAGTGGCGCTATTTTTTGCAAAACAACCTAACCGGACTGGTGCGATTTGATACCTACGATGTGGATCGCAAGGACCGCCACGGCAAGCAACTGGCATTTAATCCATTTGGTGCCATCCCTGAACACTACGGGTACATGGATACACTCACCGTGGGCCTCAGCTGGGATATTCAGGCTAACCTTAGGCTGAGCGGTGAGTTTTCCCGTACCCACGGTGCAGGTCGCCTGACGGCCGTGGTATTTCCTGATGCGCTGGTTTATGCAAAGCCGTACTGGAACGCGTGGTCTGTGCAACTGATGTACTGGTTCTGAGCCGATGAAGAAAACCGTTTCGCTCAGTTATAAGGTGCTGGCCATTATGTTGCTGGTCATCATATTTGTATGCTCGCTGGTGGTGAGCTTATTGCTGTACCAGGCGGCCAATCAGGAACAGCAACTGAATCAGGCCATTTTATCGCGGGACGTTACCCGCTATCACCAGCTGTCTACGCTGCTCAACGATCGCTTATCCGTCTGGGTTGAAGGACTTAAGTACATCAGCGACACTCCACCGCGCAACACTACCGAGCTGGTAGACACCTTCAGGCGAGCTGAGGATTTCCTGCTGCTGCAATGGGATGTCAGTAATTTGTGGGTCATCGACAACCAGTTGCAGCTGGTTTACCAGCAAGGCGAGTATTTGCCGGATGATGTATTTGCGATGGTAGAACAGACCTTTGCTGAGGCCCGGCCGATTGCCGGTGTGCATTGTCATGTAATGTGCGAACAGGTTGTCAGTATCCCGGTGATGATCAACCAGCAAACCACCAATGTGGTGGTAATGAACACCTCTTTGCAGGAACTGCTGGCTTTACTGAGTGAGGCAACTCAGGGAGCCAGTCATTCCGATCTGGTGCTGGTGAAGCACTCAAAAGGCGGCACTGCTCAATCCGACCGTTACTTTATTAACAGTATGGTCAGCGAAAAGCAGGAACGCTTTATGCGCGATATCCTGGCTGCTATCCCGCCATCGGCCAGTAAAAACACGTTAATTACCAACGGCTACGAAGTAAACGTAAACGGGCGTGCCTATCTGCTTACCTTACTGCCGCTTTATCAGCATCAGTCTAATGGCCACTATCTGATGTTTACCCATGACATACATGAGCGCAAGCAAGCCTATAAAAGCCAGAACCGCATCATCTTTTTTGGTGGCGTAGGCCTGGTACTAACCTTTGTGTTGTGTATGTTTGTGTTATTGCGGCGCTATGCACAAAAGCTTTCGGTGCTGGCTAATATGTTGCCACTACTGGCGCAAAAGCGTTTCGAGGAATTTAAATTACAGCAAAAACGTAGCTTTACCCGCAAAAAATGGCTGTTGGACGAACTCGATACCCTGGGCGAAGCAGCCGTTGAACTGTCGGATAAGCTGGAATCTTTAGACCAGCAAATGACAGTGAACACCGCCAAGCTGGAAAAAATGGCCATGTTCGACAGCCTCACCGGCCTGCCAAATCGCAACATGATGACCTTTCAGATCAACAAACAGCTGGCGGCACTGCAGCGCCAGCAAGCGGGTATGGCCTTATTGTTTATTGACCTGGATAACTTTAAAAAGGTAAACGACAGCCACGGCCATCACTTCGGCGACGAAGTGGTTAAACTCGCCGGCGAGAGGCTCTCCAGGGTGATCAGAGAAAATGACCTGATCGCGCGGTTTGGTGGCGATGAGTTTGTGATCCTGGTAACCGGGCTCGATAAGGTCGAGCAGGTGAATATTGTTGCCGACAAGCTGATCGAAGAGTTTGTAGAGCCCATGCGCATCAGTGAGCAAACCTTCTATATCAGTATCAGTATTGGCGTGGCTTACACATCTACCTCAAAAACACGGGCGCTGGAGCTGATGCGTCAGGCTGATACCGCCATGTACGAAGCCAAGCTTGAGCGAGGCTCCAGCTATCGCTTCTTTAACCCGTCGATGAACCAGAAAATCGTTAAGCAGGTGGAGCTTGAGAATGAAGCCCGCATTGCTTTAAAAGAACAGCAATTCTTCCTTGCCCTGCAACCGCAAATTGAATTGGCCAGCAAGCGACTCACCGGATTCGAAGCACTGCTGCGCTGGAATCATCCGCAACGAGGCCTGGTGCCGCCGGGTGATTTTCTGCCTATGCTCGAAAATACGGCAATGATGTCTGAGCTTGATTTTTGGGTGATGGAAAAAGCTATCGAGCTACTTTCGCGACTGGCGGGCAATGGCTACCGTAATGTTAAAATGGCGATTAACCTGTCGGCGGCGCAGTTTGCTAACAGCGCGTTGCTACCATACCTGATGGAGCTTATAGAGCTGCACAAGGTGGACGCGCGTAATATCGAACTGGAACTCACCGAAACCATGCTGGTGGCCGACATAGAACGGGCAGTAGAAGTGATCCAGCAGATCCGCGCCCTGGGCTGTAAAATTGCCGTCGACGATTTTGGTACCGGCTATTCATCATTGAGCTATCTGAAAATGATCCCCAGCGACATTATTAAGATTGACCGTTCTTTTATAGCCGGCATGCTCGAAACTGAGAGCGATCGCAATATCGTCAGCTCCACCATTAGCATGGTGCGTAGTATGGGGCAGGAGATTATCGCTGAAGGCATTGAACAATCTGAGCAGTTATTTCAACTGGCCAACATGAGTTGCCAGTACGGACAGGGCTATTACATTAGTAAACCCATCGAAGAGCAAGCCTTGTGGGAAGTGCTACAAACTAAGGTATATATGGGGCGCTGGCAGCTCTAATCTGCGAACTGCCGGGAGGCGTTGCAGAGCGTCCTTAAAAGTTTACACTTTTGGCGTGCAGAAACCCGCGGCCATGTGCCCTGGCATAGGCAGTATCATCGGGTCTTCGGTACAATACGCCTCTTTTATCCAACCCCTTCGGCCAGGAGTGCTTGCATGTCAGCATCTTTTATTTCTCATCTCGAACAACAGCTTAACGCCACCCGTGAGGATGGGTTGTACAAGGTAGAGCGGGTGATCACCACCCAGCAACAAGCCGACATCGCTACTCAGAGTGGCGACCACGTTATTAACTTTTGTGCCAATAATTATCTGGGCCTGGCCAATCACCCGGCGCTGATTGAAGCGGCTAAAGACGGATTGGATTCCCACGGGTTCGGCATGGCCTCGGTACGCTTTATTTGTGGCACCCAGGATATTCATAAAGCGCTGGAAGCCAAAATCAGCGACTTCCTGGGAACTGAAGACACCATTTTGTATCCGTCCTGTTTCGATGCCAATGGCGGTTTGTTCGAAACCTTGCTTGGGCCGGGAGATGCCATTGTGTCTGATGCGCTGAATCACGCGAGCATCATCGACGGCGTGCGCCTTAGTAAAGCTAAGCGCTACCGCTATGCTAACAATGACATGCAGGCGCTGGAAGAACAGTTAAAACAAGCCCGCGAGGACGGCGCCCGGTTTATCCTAATCGCTACCGACGGCGTGTTTTCGATGGACGGTATCATTGCCAACCTGAAAGGCGTATGCGATCTGGCCGATAAATACGATGCCATGGTGATGGTAGACGACTGCCACGCCACCGGCTTTCTGGGTGAAAACGGCCGCGGCAGCCACGAGTACTGTGACGTGCTGGGACGGATTGATTTAATTACCGGCACTCTGGGCAAGGCTTTAGGCGGCGCATCAGGTGGTTATACGTCTGGCAGCAAAGCCGCCATCGAATGGCTGCGCCAGCGTTCTCGTCCGTACCTGTTCTCAAATTCTGTGGCACCACCCATTGTGGCTGCTTCACTGAAGGTGTTCGACATGATGGCCGACGGCCACGAATTGCGTGCTCAGCTGTGGCGTAATGCAGAACATTTCCGCAACCGCATGACTGAAGCCGGCTTTACCCTGGCAGGCGAAGATCACGCCATCATTCCGGTGATGCTCGGGGATGCCAAACTGGCTAATCAAATGGCAGAAAAACTGCTGGAGAAAGGCATTTATGTGATTGGTTTCTCTTACCCTGTAGTGCCAAAAGGTCAGGCGCGTATTCGTACTCAGATGTCGGCTGCCCATACCCTGGAGCACGTAGATAAAGCGGTGGATGCGTTTATTGAAGTGGGTCGTGAACTGGGAGTGATTGCATGAAGTCGTTGGTAAAACAGCAGCCAACCCGCGGTATCTGGATGCTTGATACTGATAAACCGGTAATGGGCCATAACGACCTGCTGATTAAAATTCGTAAAACCGCCATTTGCGGTACCGACATGCACATTTATCAGTGGGACGACTGGGCGCAGAAAACCATTCCGGTACCCATGGTAGTGGGCCACGAATATGTTGGCGAAGTGGTCGACATGGGGCAGGAAGTGCAGGGCTTCAAAGTGGGCGACAGGGTATCTGGCGAAGGCCATATCACCTGCGGCCACTGCCGTAACTGCCGGGCGGGCCGTCGCCACCTGTGCCGCAATACCGAAGGCGTGGGCGTAAATCGCGCTGGCGCCTTTGCCGAATACCTGGTGATCCCCGCGTTTAACGCCTTTAAGATCCCGGATAATATCAGTGACGACCTGGCTTCTATCTTCGACCCCTTTGGTAACGCTGTACACACCGCGCTTTCGTTTGATCTGGTGGGTGAGGATGTGTTGATCACCGGCGCCGGCCCGATTGGCATTATGGCTGCCGCGGTCGCCCGCCACGTTGGCGCCCGTCATGTGGTGATCACCGACGTAAACCCCTATCGCCTGAAACTGGCCGAACAAATGGGCGTGAGCCGCGCTGTGAATGTGGCGGAAGAATCGCTGAAAGACGTAATGAACACACTGGGCATGACCGAAGGCTTTGATATCGGCCTAGAAATGTCTGGAGTCCCGGCGGCCTTTCGCGATATGCTCAATAACATGAACAACGGCGGAAAAGTTGCCATGCTTGGTATTCCGCCGCAGGACGTCGCCATCGACTGGAATCAGGTAATTTTTAAAGGCCTGGTGATTAAAGGTATCTACGGCCGGGAAATGTTTGAAACCTGGTACAAGATGGCGAGCTTACTGCAAAGTGGCCTGGACATTTCCCCCATCATTACGCATCAGTTTGCCATTGACGACTTTCAGCAAGGCTTTGATGTAATGGGTTCCGGAGAGTCAGGAAAAGTCATTCTTAACTGGCAATAAGAGTTTTATGCAACCATTCCAACACATCTCTATCGCTGACGTCGCTGAACAGAAAGACCAACTGGTTATTGCGGATATCCGCGATGCCGGGTCGTTTCAGTCTGCTCACATGGAAGGCGCCATTAACCTGAATAACGATAATCTGGCCGCGTTTATGGAAGCCACTCCCAAAAGCGCCTCGGTAGTGGTGGTGTGCTATCACGGTGTAAGCAGCCAGCAAGCCGCACAGTTTCTGGTTGGTCAGGGCTACGAAAAGGTGTACAGCATGGATGGCGGCTTTGAAGGCTGGCGTCTGGGTCAGCCGGTGGTTAGCGACTAATTGTGGCAAAACCACTGATTGCAATCAGTCAGCTACGTTACGCTGACTCACTGGCCAGTTACCTTAAATCCCAACAGATCCCGGTACAGGTTCATCATGTACCCGAGGAAGACCAGTACGTGCTGGTGCTGGATAACGAAGCCCACCACGAACGCGCACTGGAAATTTGCCAGGCGTTTATTCAGGCCCCCAATGATCCAAAGTATCAGCAGGCGGCCTGGCAGCACTCTGAACGAACCGATGTACCGGTAGAACAGGCTCCGGGCAACAGTATGCGCCGTTGGCTGGTTTCGCTGCGCCGCTCGCCGGTAACCGGCGTTATCCTGATCCTGTGTACCCTGATATTCGGTGCTTCACTGGTGGGGTTGTTTCAGCCTATTGCCGCTGCGCTGATGATAATGCCGCTAGGTAATCTGCTGCAAAACCATGAATGGTGGCGCCTGTTAGGGCCGGCTTTTATTCACTTTAGTGTACTGCATTTTATTTTTAACCTGTTGTGGTGGAGTATGCTGGGCTCCCAGGTAGAGCGTCAGTTTGGCAGCAGTTTTATTATAATTTTGTTTGTTGTCACCGCGCTGGTGAGTAATCTGGCTCAGCTGATGGTGTCCGGGCCCAATTTTGGCGGGCTTTCTGGTGTGGTGTATGGCCTGGTAGGCTTTGTATGGATCACCGGCTGGTTGCGGCCACAATGGGGGCTTTATCTGCCCAAAGCCATTGTTGGCTTTATGCTGGTTTGGTTGCTGTTAGGCTTTGCCGATGTACTGTGGGTAAATATGGCCAATGCGGCCCATACGGCCGGGTTAATTTCAGGCTGTGTGATGGCCTGGCTGCTGACACTGGGCAGTGACAAACCAACTGCCCGGTAAGCCGTAACGCTATTTTTGATGCAGGTACTTGGTAAAGATAATGTCTTTAATTACCTTGGCGCCGGTTTCCTGCAGCATGTGGTCTTGCAGCGCTGCCAGCACGGCGCGGCGAATGTCTTCCCGGCCGGTGAGTGATTTAACCTTCTCTTCCGGCTGACGGCCAAAAATCTCAATGGCAGTAGCGCGTAACAGGGGCATATGATGTTCTACCAGCTCGAGCTGGTCGACATCCGATACCATAATTTCTATCATCACCCGCACATAGCCAAGCTTGGTGGCATTAGGGCCCAGATAGTTGGTGACGATCTCAGGCTCAATACCAATGTAGGCATAAGACGGTTGCTCTTGTGCAGTGGCATTAGAAAAGGGCGCGAGAAAGCCAAGCAACACAATCAGCCGAAGAAACTGCTTCATTAAGGTTATCCATAAAATTCAATTAGCTAAATTCTAGTTGAGACAATCACAGCGCACAACCTAACTTTAGACTAAAGGCGCATGGTGGATTGTCTCGGCGTTGCTGCCAATGCTAAACTTCTGGCGTCTTCACTGCGCGCTGGTATGCCAAAACATGACGCTGACCCTGCAAAACTTTCCGTACTACGCCAAACTGATGCGGCTTGATAAGCCCATTGGTATTTATTTGCTGCTGTGGCCAACCCTGTGGGCATTGATGCTGGCCGCTGGTGGTATGCCACCGCTAAAGGAACTGATTTTATTCTCACTGGGTGTAGTGGTAATGCGCTCGGCCGGCTGCGTGATTAACGACTACGCCGACCGTCACGTGGATGGCGCGGTAAAGCGCACCAATGAGCGCCCGCTGGTGGCCGGGCATGTCACCGAGCGCGAAGCCCTGCAATTGTTTAGTGCCCTCATCCTAATTGCCTTTTTAATCGTGCTACAACTGAGCTGGGCAACCATTTTGCTTTCTTGTGTAGCGCTGCTGCTGGCCTCGGCCTATCCGTTTATGAAGCGCTATACCTATTTGCCTCAGGCAGTACTGGGAGCCGCTTATGGCTGGGCTATTCCCATGGCGGTGATGGCGGTGAGAGGCGATATCCCGGCGTGGGGCTGGTTACTGTTTGTGGCAAACCTGCTGTGGACCATTGCCTACGACACCATGTACGCCATGGTCGACCGCGACGATGACGTGATTATCGGCATTAAGTCGAGTGCCATCTTGTTTGGCCGCATGGATAAGCTGATTGTGGCGCTGCTGGAAGTAATTACCCTGCTGTTACTGGCGGCGGTGTTTATGCTTAATAACCTTGGTGTGTTTGCTTATGCCGGCCTGGTGGGCGCTGCTGCGCTGTTTATTCACCAGCACTATAATATTCGACACCGCCAGCGCGAGGCCTGTTTTAAGGCCTTTTTAGATAATCACTACGTGGGGCTGGTGATTGCGCTGGGGCTGATTGTCGATTTGATTTTACTGGGCTAACGCTATTTCTCCGCGTTTTGCTCAGCTTCCAGTGCGGCCAGACGCACTTCCATGGCTTCCAGCTTTTCCCGGGTTTTAATTAACACCTGGGTTTGAATATCAAACTCTTCACGGGTCACCAGGTCCAGCTTGGATAATTGTGACTGCAGTACCTGTTTAATTCTTCCTTCGGCTTCTTCGGCCATGTTTTTTACGCCTGGGGGTACCGAGTCGGCAATCTGGCGTGCAATATCTTCAAGTTTTTTAGGATCTAACATGGCATTTCCTTGGCAAATACATAAATTGGCCGGGTTATTCTAAAACACTTCCACCGCGATGCAATACAATCAGTGCTCGGATTCTTGGCATGGGTCGATTACAATACCGCTTTTACCGATGCCATTTCCCCTTGTTGTTGAGAATACCCGTTAATGAAGCTTAATCCCGCCCAAGAATCCGCTGTTACCTTTGTATCCGGCCCATGCCTGGTACTCGCCGGTGCCGGCAGTGGCAAAACCCGGGTGATCACCAACAAAATTGCCCATCTGGTGCGCCAGTGCGATATGCCAGCCCGCTATATCGCGGCGGTAACCTTTACCAACAAAGCGGCGCGGGAAATGAAAGAACGGGTAGCACAAACGCTGGGTAAGGTGGAAGCCAGAGGCCTGAAAGTCTCCACTTTCCACACCCTGGGCTTAAATATTATTAAGTCGGAAGTGAAAGCGCTGGGCTTAAAAGCCGGTTTCTCTTTGTTTGACGATAAAGACAGTATGGCCCTGCTAAACGACCTCACTGCCCACTCCCTCGACGGTGATAAAGACCAGCTCAAATTACTGCAAAGCTGCATCTCTAACTGGAAAAACGATCTGTTAACGCCGGAGATACTGCTAAAGCAGGCGGTAAGCCAGGGCGAGAAGGAGTTTGCCGAGTATTATCAGCAGTATCAAAACCATCTGCGCGCATACAATGCGCTGGATTTTGATGATTTAATTATGTTGCCCACGCTGCTGCTCAAAGTGGACGAAAAAGCCCGCACTAAATGGCAAAGCAAAATCCGTTACCTGCTGGTGGATGAGTATCAGGATACCAACACCAGCCAGTACGAACTGGTAAAGCTGCTGGTGGGCGAGCGGGCGCGGTTTACCGTGGTTGGCGACGACGACCAGTCGATTTATTCCTGGCGTGGCGCGCGGCCACAAAACCTGAATTTACTGCAGGAAGACTTTCCCCGGTTGCGGGTAATCAAACTAGAACAAAACTACCGTTCGTCAGGCCGTATCCTGCATTGTGCGAACATTCTTATTCAGAACAACCCGCACATGTTCGACAAAACCCTGTTCTCGGCCCTCGATTACGGTGTGCCGCTGCGGGTGTTAATGGCTAAAAACGAAGAACACGAAGCCGAGCGGGTGGTAGCTGAACTGCTGGCCCATAAATTTACCAATCGCACCAAATTTAAGGATTACTCGATCCTGTATCGCGGTAACCACCAGAGCCGCCTGTTTGAAAAGCTGCTGATGAGTAACCGTATTCCTTACAAAATCAGCGGCGGGATGTCGTTTTTTGGCCGTACCGAGGTGAAAGACATCATGGCTTACCTGCGCCTGCTGGTAAATCAGGATGACGATAACGCTCTGCTACGGGTAATCAATACGCCTACCCGCGGCATCGGCCGCGCCACTCTAGAAAAGCTGGGTAACTTTGCTAATGAGCTGGGTGTATCGATGTTCGAGGCCGCCTGCCACGACAACCTTAATTCAGTACTGAGCGGCAAAGGCTATCTGGCCGTGCATAACTTTGCGCGCTGGATTGTTTCGCTCTCCGACGAGGCAGTAAGAGGCGATACCGCAGCGGTACTTCGCAACATGATCCGCGCCATGAGCTACGAAGAGTGGCTTTATGAGCACAGTACCAGCCCTAAGGCCGCCGAAATGGCCATGGCCAACGTTAGTACCCTGTTTGGCTGGGTAACTGATATGCTCGAAGGCGACGAGCTTAACGCGCCCATGACCTTACCTGAAGTGGTTAACCGCTTAATCTTAAGGGATATGATGGAGCGCGGTGAAGAAGAAGCCGAGGCCGACCAGGTGCAGCTTATGACCCTACATGCCTCCAAAGGTCTGGAGTTTCCCATTGTGTTTCTGGTAGGCATGGAAGAAGGCTTACTCCCGCACCAGAGCAGCATCGACGAGGATAACGTAGAAGAAGAGCGCCGCCTGGCTTATGTCGGGATCACCCGTGCCCAGCGGGAACTGATATTTACGTTGTCGAAAGAGCGCCGCCAGTTTGGTGAAGTAATCCAGCCGGAACCCAGCCGGTTTTTATACGAGCTGCCCACCGACGATTTGGAATGGGAAGAGAAAAAACGCAAGGTCACCGCCGAAGAACGCCAGCAAAAAGGCCAGGCCAGTATTGCCAACTTACGGGATATGCTGGGTAAGTCTTAGGCGCTCGACTGATTCAGCGTTGGCAACAGCTGCGAGCTTTCCAGATATTTGCCCTGGCCATAGATACACTCAATTTCGGTTAACGCCTCAAGCTGTGAGTAACTGTCGATACCTTCGGCAATCACGTCGAACTTGAGGTGCCCGGAAATCAGCATCACCGACTGGATCAGCTTTAAATTACGCAGCGAACGTGGCAGTGATTTAATAAAGCGGTGATCAATTTTGATGTAATCAAACGGGTAAGAGAATAAATAACTGAGCGACGCCAGGCCGCTACCAAAGTTATCCAGTACCAGTGTAACCCCGGCCCGTTTAAGCTTCTTAATGGCCGGTAAAATGTATTGTGAGCGGCGATTCAGATCGTTCTCGTCGAACTCAAATACTAATGCTGCAGGCGACACACCGGTTTCACTGATAACGTTGAGAATCTTTTGTACCAGTGAGCTTTGCAATAAATGATTAATGGATACATTCACCGCAATCTTTGGTTCGTAACCTACCCGCTCGGCATCCGGCCAGGTTTTCAGTAACTCGCAGGCAGCCCGTAACTGATACATATCCAGCTCCAGAATTAAGCCACTCTGCTCAGCCACCTGCCGGAACTGCTCGCGGGAGATTTTACCCAGCGACGGATGCACCCAACGCACATAAATTTCGTGATACAGCGGCTGCTTGGTGTTGAGATTAATCACCGGCTGCAGATAACACTCAAACTCCCTGTCGCGCAGTGAACGGCGAAACTCGTTTTCCAGCTCCAGCTCTTCCAGCAGGCGCTCACGCATGCTCTTATCGAATATAACCAAACGGCCGCGCCCCAGCGACTTGGCCTGATACATGGCGGCATCGGCGTCGCGGATCACTTCATCGGCGCTGCGGTAATAGGTATCCACATGGGCAATACCAATACTGGCGCCGGAGTACATTTCTTTGTCGTCGAGAATAAACGGCTCAGAAATAGAATCGATAATGCGCGCAGAGATTTCTTCTACGTCGGAGGTATATTCAAAGTTATCCAGCAGCAGTACAAATTCGTCGCCGCCATGACGGGCCAGTAAATCATGGCCGCGAATACACTTGGTAATGCGTTTGGAGACCTCAATTAAGAACTCATCGCCGGCGTGGTGGCCAAGGGTGTCGTTAATAATTTTAAAGCGGTCGAGGTCGATAAACAGCACCGCAAACAGGTTTTCCGGATGGCGCTGTTTATTGGCAATGGCCAGCTCCAGCCGGCTGGCAAACATTGAGCGGTTGGGCAGGTCGGTAAGGGTATCGTGATGCGCATCATGAATAAGCTTACGCTCGATTTCCTTACGTTCTTCTATTTGCTGACGCAACACATCGTTAGCCCGGTTGAGCTCGGTGGTGCGCTCTTTCACCCGCTCTTCCAGCTGTTCGCTGTAGGCATGCATGGCCTCGGCGCGGAACTTACGCTCCAGCGCAACGGCAATATGGTGCGATACAAAGCGCATGAGTTCTAGGTCGCGCGGGGTGTACTTAGCTGATTTACCATAGGTTTGTACGGCAATAACACCATACACCTCGCCATCAATGATCAGCGGCGAACCCAACCAGGAATTCGCCTGCTTTAAAATACGCTGAGCTACGGTTACGTCGATTTCACCGTCTTCGGTAAGCGAGAGTATACGCGAGGGATCAATCAGCTCTGCCTGACCACGGCGAATAACAAACTCGGTTAAGCCAAAGCCTAAGGGCCGGGTGCCCGGTGCATCATCCTGTGTATCACTAAAATAGGGGAAGTTCAGGAACTGCTTAGTATCATCGAGGATAGCAATGTAGCAGTTAGGCGCGCTGATCAGCCGGGCAATAATCTCGTGCAAACTAGAGTAAAACGAGTCCATATTGCGGCTGGCATTCGCCGACAATTCGGATATCTCAAACAGCGCCTGTTGCAGCGCCTCAACCTTCTGGCGTTCGAGGATTTCTTCCTGCAAATCGTCGTTAATCTGCCGTAACTGGCGGGTACGTTCGCGAATAGTGCGCTCAGTAAGCTCACGGTTTTTAACCCGGTCGACTGTAGTGACAATGTGCTGGGAGACAAACAGCAACACTTCCAGATCTTCCTGGGTGTAACTCACATTATCGTCGTAGGTTTGTACCACCATGGCACCAATTACCTGGCTACCGCGTTTAAGCGGCACGCCCAATAGCTGGTGGGGCTGACTGCCAATCAGTTCTACCTTGTGATCCTGATTAAACTCGTCTTCGGCTTCGTTGCGAAAGAACACGTGATTGCCCGACTCAAGAATATAGCCGGTAAGACCTTTTTTTAATTCTTCGGCAGGCAGTTGCTTAACTACTTGTTCGTCGAACTCATCAACAAAGTAGGCCATGTCGACCATGTGGGTATCAGGCGAATAAAAGGCAACAAAAAAGTTTTCGGCATCCATGAAGTCGGCAATGATTTCATGAATAGCAGGATAGAGGCGCGACAGGTTGCTAATGGAACTGGCCAGCTCTGATATATTAAACAGTGCTTTCTGAACTCTCTCAGCACGTTTATATTTATCAGTTAACTGCTGCAGCTGCGGAATAAGCTCTCTTAATTCCGCTTCTGACAACTCATATTTTGTTGGCTCAGATGACATAAAAAATAGCAGCCGGCAATCCGCTGGAGTAAAAAGACTAACTTACTCTATTGAGGAATATTTTGCCAGAGCTTTGGGGGAGTGTACTCACTAACAACCTGCTGTTTTGGTATCGAAATGCGCCGAAGTAGCGCTAAACATGCAGGTTGTTAGTGTTACCGAGCGTTAGAGCTCTTCGGTCATGTACTCAATGGCTGCTTTGATGTCGTCATCGCTACAGCTGGCACAGGTACCACGAGGAGGCATTGCATTGAAGCCGTTAATCGCATTAGCTAATACAGCATCGAAACCTTTTTCCAGGCGAGGCGCCCAGTCAGCCGCGTTGTTTACACGAGGCGCACCCAGTACACCGGCAGCGTGACAAGCAACACAAGCTTTGTTAAATACGTCTTCACCCGACAATGCACCAGCCGGTGCAGCGGCCGCAGCGCCTGCAACGTGCACAGAGCCAACTGGCTTAATACGCTCTTTGATCGCCTCGTCTGACATTTCCTGAGCGTTTACCGCAAAAGCTGCCAGTACTACAGCGCCCATACCTAACCACGTTTTTAATTTCACAATCGTCTCCAGGCAATTTTGGTCTGAAAAATAAATAATCCGCATGATTATAAAGGTTAATCCAGCCGCGACAACTGTTTGAGACTAATTGATTAGTCCTTATCCGACAAAAAGCGCATAAAAATCGACTTTTTGCCCTATTGCCGCTGTATTTTCTTTAGTTATTACTGCGCAACCGGCGATTTGGATGAGGCATCAGCCAGTAGCTGTGCCATTGCAATATCCAGCACCTGTTGCATTTTTTTGCCAGCCCGGCCAACGCCGGCTTCACTGGCACCAGGCACCTCGGTTTGCACCGCCAGGGTAAACTCCCGCCAGATGCCGGTGTTAAGCGGCAGCATCACATGGGCGAGCAACACCGTTTCGCTTTGGTTGCGGGTTTCACTGGGCCCGGCGCCAATTTTCTGAAAAATACGCCATCTGCCGCCAGTTAATTCATCCAGCACCGCCTTTGCCGAGGCATCAGAGCCTGGCGCCAGCGCATTAGCAATGGCACGGGCCAACAGTACGCCGATACCCGCCTGCATGCCGCCGGCATCGACCACCGAATTACTGTGGCCATCACCATATAACAACATAGTTAAGTGAGAGCTCTTAAAGCCAGGCAGGCGGGTTAAGGGTTCATTATGGTGAGTTACCAGACGTTTTAAAAACTCTGCCTGGGCCAGCGTTGTCATGGGTTTATTACCGGTTATACCGCACTCATCGCAGCGATACGCTTGATAAAAAGGATCGTCGCTAGCCTCTTCAAACGGCTCCACAGCCAGTTTGTTGCGCAAATCGAACTGCCATTCGGCTGAGCTCGGCGCAAACGCAGTAGGCCCATAGGCGCCCCGAAAGCGAATGGCCGGATTGTTCATGTTAAGCCATTCATCATGAAACAAGCCGGTTAGAAATTCCCGCCCGGCAATGTTCGCAAAGTAGGTGGCAATGGCGTTGGAGTTACCATCGGCCTTACCCGAGGGCGCATAGCTGTTGACGCTGGTGATCAGATCGCCCAGCTTTACATCACCCACCAGAGTAGATGCACTCACTTCCCGGCCAATCGTCGTCAGCGCCCCTGCAAAAGCCATAATTTTAGAAGAGCTCCAGGGCTCATAAAGCACATCCTGGGTATTGGCATTCGCCAAATAGCGATAGCCTGTTCCATCGGGCGTAGGGCCAATATCGATAACGGTAATTTTGCCCAGTGATGCAGGCACATTAAAGTAGTTCCAGTCACTGGCTACCCGCTCTTCCCAGCCAGGAGCAGTGCCGGACTGTTCAACCGTAATGTAATCCGGGTTTGGCTTGCGGCTGCGCATACTCGCGCCTGGTATGATGTTCGCAATGCAGTCAGGTAAGCCGCAATCAGACCTGTATTGCTTGGGTAACAATGGCGGGGCACTGAACACATTGTTGTAAAAATCCAAATCGCTTTGCTCATCAGCTAGGGTAGAGAGTGAAACCACCGCACCCACAAAACCACACAAAATAACCTGCCAAATTCGAGACATACACTTAACATCCTTTATTGTTAAAACCAGACTAAGCCAATTCATAACGCGAAGCAAAAGCCAAATTTGCCGGTTTTTTAAACATCGGCACCGGCATTTTCATTTTTTACTGTAAATTAACCAGATGAACTCCTATAATGCGCCACTCAAGACGGCTCTTAGCCGTTTGCAAAGTACGCACCCGTAGCTCAGCTGGATAGAGCGTTGCCCTCCGGAGGCAAAGGTCATAGGTTCGAATCCTATCGGGTGCGCCAGATACAAAAGAACCAGCTTTGAGCTGGTTTTTTTGTATCTGTTGTATTCCGTGGATGAGAAACTTCGTTCGACAAAATCGTCGGGAACGATTTTGAACGCGCTTTAGCGCGGCCCGCAGGGCGAGGCGCAGGACGCGCCGAGTAATCCTATCGGGTGCGCCATTTCCCTATTTTTTGTCCTTTGCTTTTCTTAGTCACAAAGCCTTAGAAATGAGTCTGTGACCAGATTGTGACCAAAGGTTTCTTGATGACGTCATTTCATACCGCATCGTGCAGGCCATTTTCCCATAGTTTTGTGTTAGTCAAACTCTCCAGTTTGCTTCACTAACGAAACGCATCTTGAGACAGTCTTGACGTTCGGGAAAGACCGTTATGCGAGCGGTAATTACACGTTAAAGCAAATTCAGAACGACTTGGCGGACTGGCTGAACAATGTAAAGCCAGAGCATGGACTAACCTAAGCCGCCCCCCAGAAACTTCATTTTACTTTGCTTTTTTGTGTTTATATATGCACATTTTTGGCTTATAGTTCTGTTTGTGCGTATATAGACACACTTTTGGTGTAGATGATGAGCAGAGAATCAATCGGTAACCAGTTAATGGCTGAGCGCAAACGTCGGCATTTAAGCCAGGGTGACATTGCCAGTAAACTTAAAGTAGACCGCTCCCAAATATCACGTATCGAGAATGGCCGGTACCAGGGGTCACTGCAGCTGCTGGAGCGGTACTTAACTCTTATGGGGTTAGAATTAACAGCCACCCCCATTAATCGCCGCCCGACATTAGACGAACTGGATTCTATTTACGATGACGACTAATTTCATTCTCGCCGAACTGCCCGAACAGGTTCGCCAGTTGAAGGTCAATGTGGCCGGGCAATCATCCGGTATATTAAATCGGACTGCCCAGTTTAACTACACTTATACCCGGGAGGATTTACCGGTATCGTTAACGATGCCTTATCAACCGGAGCCGTATACGCGGGGCGCACTACACCCGATATTCACGCAAAACTTGCCAGAGGGCTATCTACGCCGGTATATCTCGGAAAAACTTATCCGGTATGCCAACGTTGATGATATGTACCTGCTGGCGCTCATGGGGGGGAAGGGTATCGGCCACTTATCTTATGATGCTGGCATTGCGCTGCCAGAACCCGATCCTATCGCCATCGATGACATACTGCATTGGGATAGCAAAGACAGGCTATTCCCTCAGCTACTTGAACGCTATTACCTCAATGGGATGGCATCCGGCGTTCAGCCTAAAGTGGTGGTATCCCACTCTGCCATCTTACAAAAAGACGTTATCGTTAAAACGTTTGATGATGAGTTCCCGCTACTGACGGTAAACGAGTTCGTCTGTATGAAATGCGCAGAATACTGTGGCCTTAACACGCCCCGAGTATGGCTCTCGGATGATTTACAGCATTACCTGGTAGAGCGTTTCGACGTCGACGATGACGGCAATAAAATCGGTATAGAGGACTATGCCTCGCTCATGGGGCGCACCAGCGACCAGAAGTACAGAGGCACCTATGAGAATGTTATGAAGGCTACACTCCGCAATACGCATTCTACTGAAGAATTAGACAAGATGTTTGCGCTGGTGACCTTTAATTGTCTGATTGGTAACGGTGACGCCCACCTTAAAAACTTCTCACTGCAATACAACCGTGATCACACTGATGTAAAACTGAGCCCAGTTTATGACGTTACTCACACGCTCATATACCCGACTATCGATAACGCCATGGCGCTGAAAATGCGAAAGAGCAAAGCTTTCCCAACGCGCCGCGATTTGATTGAATTCGCCTTTGAGGTGGGGGTAAGCCGTTCTATAGCCGGCGATACTGTCGATAGCATGGCGCAGGGGATTCTTGATTGCCTGGCATCACTGGGTGAAGTAAACGCCATGGAAGGGCTACGGGAGTCAATAGAAAGACATGTTGGCAGCGTCATGGAAAAGCATTCTATCCAGGCAGCCTATCGCCATGACAAAAAGAAAAAATACGAATAGGCCATAAGGCGAGTGGGGGCGATTGCCCCTTCCGGAGGCAAAGGTTATAGGTTCGAATCCTAACGGGTGCGCCATTCCGAAGTTAAAATTTTTCATCAAACTAAAATTCGTCTGAACGCCTCATAGCTAGTAGCTCTAATTGATGATTTATTCTGTCAAGTGCGGAATTGTCTAATAATGCTCTTTTGGAAATGTTGTAATATTTCGGTAGCGATTTGTGATTCATCACAGGCACCGCAGGCTTTTGTCTTATATCAATATACCAGCCAGGAATTACTACTAAGGGATTCGTGACTACTTGCATTCCTGTACTTTGAGTTAGCTCTTTAGAAAGCCAAAGTGCTTGTCTTTTTGCTTGCTCGATTGTTGATATGTCATTGAAATTAGGGAACTTAATCCTATCTTGCTCAACTATTAGTTTATGTGAGTCTTTTGAATTTTTTATATTGGGCTTACGTCTTCCCTTCGTCTCGATAGCTAGAACTCCACCAGGGTATGTTACGACATGGTCGATATTAAAGTTTGAGCCCTGTATGTCGTGGAATACACGGACATTCCTATCCGTAATCTTTGAAAGAGCATAAGACACAGCCCATTCTGCTTCTATTCCAAGCCGCGTATTACGTAATTTCCCAAATTCTTTTACCGCTTTTATCAATAAATAAAAAGCCGCTATCAAAAAGATTGATGTGTAGGCCCACCAATCTCCGATTTTATCTTCGACGCCTATTAATTGACTTAGAGTTGGAATCGAAAATGGCAGTTGAAAATACACTGTGGACAACAATGTCCATGAAATCATGTTAAGGGTATGGTCTTTTTGCTTCTGAATTAGCGAGAATGCAGGAATTCTGACCATGTCAGAATATTCAAAAGGTATGCGAGATTTTTTTTGAGATAGTTTGAAGATAAGACCTGAGGCTAATATAAATAATAGAAAAGGTATTATCGCTATGACAATTATAATTAAAAGTTCCATTTATTTGATTCTTCTATGTTTACTTGAACTGAGCCTACAAATCATCAGACTATAAAGTAAATTTAAAGCCGGAGTATTATGTTCCGAGGGAGAGTTCGGGCTCGACCAAATCATATGTAACGATTTTGAGTGGTCTTAGCGCAGACAGCAGGAGAAGCGCAGGTCGCTATTAGTATTTCTTTCGGGGCCACGAGTCTCATTAAAATTAACCCACAGCGAGTTTTGCAGTTTGCTGCCACATAAAGCTAGGCATGGGAGTTCTTAACTTCCAATTAATATTCATAGGTTGGGAGCCAGTATGCGAGACATAATCAACTTCACCGAAGTTTACAAAGCCCATTGTACGACCGTATTCGTCTTTTGTTTGTTCTCTTACGAATAAAAACAGGCGTTTGCCAATTGTTCGATGGTTTATATAGTCATTGCCTTTGCCACGATCTGGTCTTGAGCTATTTTGCGATTGCCAATGAAACAAGTTTTCGCTGATAGCGTAATCATGGTACATGGTGGTGGGTGAAAATTGCTTTTCGTTTTTATTTAATGTGACGAACATCAGTTCGATATTATCGCTTTGAATAACAAATACACCCTCGCGGGCAGGCGGCCGGCGTTCAAATGTTGTCGCGCCAAAAGCGACTAAGATCTGTTCCCTGCTATATCTGGCGTGAAGTTTTACCGGAACGCTTGGTAAGTTTTCCATTGTTGGTTGTTGATGTTTTGTTTGCTGTATCTGCCAGTCAAGAACATCAGCTAACTCTGCGTTGATCCCCAGCTGGTTTAGTTGGTAAATGCTTTGCTCAATCGATTCAAAACCGCATTCTGGACCGGTCTTTTGCCAAAAGTCATAGTGACACATTAGTGCATAGCGATGAGTACTATCTTTCATTTCAAAATGGTTGTCGCACAACTGTTTAAGAAAATGTAGATAAGCATAATCATCACAGGCGAGTATACGGTTATGGATTGCCTTCCTCAGCAATTTAAACGTTTCCTCATCGGGCATATCTATAGTGCTACGCTCACGCGACTGCATGACTAGACCTGTCCAGCAGCCTCGTTTGTACAGTTCGTTCAGATCTAGTTCTGGGTGTTGCGTAAGAAAATTAGCCAATGTTAAGGGGATCGTTGTATGTTCAGGAAATTGCCTGATCATTGCTATTAATCTTCTTTGAGTAAGGCTTGCTTGGCGAATGTTACTCAGTACCATTTCTTGAGTTCGCTTGGTCATTTCGATGCGGCAACCTAAAGGTACATGCGGGAAGCCCTCTTTTATCTCTTCACTTATCGCGCGATTGCTTTTTCCAACGAGAGCTCTAAATTTGTTGGCGAAGTCATATTCCGGCCTCGAATTTCCAACAAAATCTAGAACCGTGCAGCATTCTTTGCCATCGGCCAAACGCAGGCCTCGCCCTAGTTGCTGCAAAAAGATGGTTAAACTTTCTGTTGGCCTTAAAAAGAGTAAAGTATCTATTTCGGGAATATCTACGCCTTCGTTAAAAATATCTACTACGCATAAAACGTTTATCGAGCCGGAACGAATAGCCTGCTGTTTTTGCTGGCGCTCATGGCTATTTTCACTGGTTAAAATATCCGCACTAATACCTTTCAATAAAAATTGTTTGCACATGTACTTTGCATGTTCTTTGCTAACGCAAAAGGCGAGTGCTTTCATTCTGCTGAGGTCGGTGATGATTTCTTGCAAGCTAAGTATTATTTTATCAATGCGAGATTGGTTATTTGTATAAATGTTTGTTAACTGAGAGACATCATAACGCCCACGACTCCAAGGGATTTTGCGTAAGTCGGTGTCGTCATCGATTCCGAAGTATTGGAATGGACAAAGATGGCGGCGATTAATAGCTTCTGGTAGGCGTATTTCGGCAGCTATGACGCCGCCAAAATCAGCCAGGATATCTCCACCATCATGGCGCTCTGGTGTTGCTGTGAGACCTAGCATGATAGTGGGCGAAAAGTATTCGATAATTGCGCGGTAACTATTTGCGGTAATATGGTGCACTTCATCAACAACGATATAATCGTAGTAACCTGAAGACAGATTAAGTTCGGTAATTTGATTATTGAGGGTTTGTACCGAAGCAAATAGACGGCGATAATTTGAAGGCGTATTTCCGCCAACCCACAATTCTCCAAAGTCGTTGTTCCGCAAGACGCCACGGTATGCCGTTTGTGCTTGTTTTAATATTTCTTCACGGTGAGCAATAAAGAGAAATTTTGCTTCCGGTTTTGTTTTTATAAAGTTTGCAAAGTCGAATGCCGAGATAAGTGTTTTACCTGTACCTGTTGCTGCCACTACTAAATTCCGGAATCGACAGTGAATGTCGCGTTCAACAGCTAGTTGTTCAAGGATGTCTCGTTGGTGTGGAAAAGGCTTCACGTCAAAAAAATACACAGATTTATTTTCTTGAACACCGCGCTGCTGAGTTAATGCGGCTTTTAGCTTCTTACTGCTTATCTCGTCGTCGTTAAATAACTCAAAATCATTGGATGCCCAATAAGTTTCAAATGTGCTTAACGATTTCTCGATGATATGAGGGATTTCTTGTGACGTTATTTTTAAGTTCCATTCTAACCCATTCGTTAACGCCGAATGGGACAGGTTAGACGAGCCGATATAGCCTGTATGGTAACCAGTGTTTCGAAGGAATAAATAGCTTTTGGCATGAAGTCGTTCACGCTCGGTATTATAGCTAAGCTTAACCTCTGTATTCGGCAATTTTGCTAAAAATTCAACGGCTTTGGCGTCAGTTGCTCCCATATAAGATGTGGTGATAATCTTTAGCTCGCGGCCACTTGAGGTAAATTCCTCAAGCTCTTTTCTAAATATGCGTATGCCGGCCCATTTAATAAATGACACTAACCAATAGATTTTATCGGCCGATAATATTTCACGTTTAAGTTCAGACTCAAGAGAAAGGCCTGCATTGCTGCCACAAAATAATTCACTTTGAGTGAGGCCTGTAAGCGGGAAAATTTCTTTTATATAGTTTTTTAGGTCTGCCGATATTGGGTTTTCTAATTCGTATAATGCTGTAAGTATTTTACCCTGACTATTCAGAAGATTAGCGTCGATAAAATCGTCATCTTGGAGCTGTTCTTTTAACCAAAATAACAGTTGATTAGCTAACTCTATCTGCTGGTGGACTCTATGATCGCCAGATGGAATAGAGTCTATGGCGTATTCAAGAATTTGAGATAAGAAACGAGATAGCCAGACAGAAGCTTCGTTAGTATCTAGCTCACGCTCTCCAACGTAAAACCGTTGCCGGTCTATCCTTTGGTCGATAAGTTGAGTGATTAGCTGCTCGTAAATTCCAACTTGTTGCATAAGTTCCCTTTATTTCGCTGGGGTGAGCCAGTACATATTCATAAAAACGGACTCTTGCGCACAAACGCACTTTGCATTTTTACCGCATTGTTCGTATCGTGCTGAATGTAGATAAATTTATCTAGTAAGTTCTGAGTAAACTAGCAAGGAAGCGAGTCCTTTGTCCGAGAATATTAAATATTATTCAACTCACGCAGAAAAACTCGCTGATCAATATAACAGCGTCGCGTTTGAAAAAGTACATCAGGAGTGGCTATCTGAAATTCCTGAGAAGGGCTTTGCGCTGGATGTCGGAGCAGGTTCGGGCCGTGATGCCCGTTTTCTTGCTGCCAAAGGATTGAGTGTAGTTGCCGTTGAGCCTGCTGATGGTATTCGCGAACGCGCTCAACAGTACGTGGTTAATCAGCCAATACACTGGCTGAACGACAAGCTGCCAGAGCTTGTTCAGGTATTTAGTCTGCAAATCAAATTTGATCTCATCTTACTCAGTGCTGTGTGGATGCATATTGCGCCGTCTGAGCGGGAACGATGCATCCGTAAGTTAAGCAGTCTGCTCAAAGCCAACGGAAAAATCATTATCTCTTTGCGGCATGGCGCGTGTCATGACGAGCGAACTATGTATCAGGTGTCGGCCGACGAGCTGGCTGGTTTTGCCCGTAAGTTTGGCCTGTCATTTCGGTTGCTGAGTGAACAGGTTAATACTGATGAACTGGGGCGCAATGATGTTTACTGGCAAACCGTAGTCCTCACTTTACCCGATGATGGTTCCGGTGCATTTCCGCTGCTGCGAAACATCATTGTGAATGATAGTAAATCTTCAACTTACAAAGTGGCCTTACTGCGCACCTTACTGAGAATTGCTGAAGGCCATCCCGGCGCTGTGATTGAACGCACGAAAGAGCACGTTGTTTTACCGGTGGGGTTGGTTGCGCTTTACTGGATTAAGCTATTTAAACCGCTGGTCGATCACTTTCAAATTCCGCAAAGCAGTAATCGGCAAAAAGGGTTGGGTTTTGTAAAAGAAGGCGGATGGCAGGAGTTGCGTTCATTTACAGCTAACGACTTTTATATTGGTGCCATTTATTTAAATGGTGATATTGCCCGGGCGGTTTACCAAACGCTGAAAGACGTTACCTCAACAATTCGGGATATGCCCGTACGTTACATAACATTACCAGGCAGTGCCGAAGGGGTGTTTCATGTTGAGAGTAAACGCACAACAAAACCGACAGGGGGTATCGTTATTGACGCCGCATTCCTGGCGTCGTTCGGTAGATTTTATATTCCGGTAAATATCTGGGACTCCATGGCCAGATTCAGTGTGTGGATAGAGCCTTCACTGGTCAATGAGTGGGCCGCACTAATGCGTACTTACACCGCCAATGATGTGAGGCAGCTTTCTCAATCTGAATTGCTGAAAGCGTTAACCTGGGAAGATCCGCGCAGAACAACAACGCGCGTAAGAAATCGGGTTAATGAGTTACTAAAAGGTGATGGAGTTAACTGCTGCTGGTCGGGTTCAAAACTGAGAGCTGAAAGTTATGCTGTCGATCATGCTATGCCATTTTCTCGTTGGCCTAATAACGACTTATGGAATTTACTCCCCACAAAAACACAGATAAACACCAAAAAATCAGATAAGTTGCCCAGTTCTGCCCGGTTACAACATAGCAGACAAATCATTACCGACTGGTGGCAACAAGGCTGGGCCGACAATGCGGATGAGTTTTTTATCCAGGCTAATCTGGCACTGCCTAACTTACCCGATAGCAACCGCAGCTTTGATGATGTATTCGAAGCGTTCACGATGCAGCGAGACAGAATTAAAGATTTTCAGCAACTTGAAGAGTGGTGAGCCAACTGGCAGGGTCGAAAAGAAGGGAGGCAAGCCACAAAACAAATCATCATTTCGGATGAAACATTACGTTTAATATGATTCGAAAAAAATAACAGAGCTATCTGTTATCCTTTCAGAAAAGTCGTTATTTTGCGAAGGCAAGTGATCGTGCGTTCGGTTATGACCTCACCAACCGCCATATCAAAATGTGCATTCGCCTGCTTGAGGGTGGAAGTCAGTGCGTCCTCTACCTTTCCGTCTAAGGAGGCTAATATGCCGAGTGTTTGCTCCTTATCTATACCTTGCCGCTTGCCGTGCTCTGGCCAGTGCCTGGGCATAATTTCATGCCATTTGTAGTGTGTATTTTTACTATGGACTTTCATTGCCATTTTTATTTTTTTTGCCTGAATATTCCCTTGGCCAAAGTAGGGGTAAGCGCTTAACACATCGTAAAAGGGCGTTAGGCGGAACCCATCCTGATTCAGTGCGATGCTGAAATTTTTTGCATGCCCATCAATCGCAGCAAGCAGCCAAAATACGATTTGCACACGGAAAAATTCGAGTCGATCGTCGTAGGCGTTTTTTGAGCCAGACAGCAGTTCCATGACCTGCTGAGAACCAGGACCACCGTTTTCCTCATACTTTGAACCACTCACTTTCCCTAATGCCTGACACATATCCTCTTGGGGACGCCGGAAAATAGTGTCTTCCTCGATTCTGCGATCAAAGCGTTCCACCACCAATACCTTCTGGTCCTCAAATTGCGCAATGTCACAATTTGCCACGTCTAGACCTAAGTTTTTCATAAACGTCTGGCAGAACCATTCGTTGTCTACACTCGAAGATAAGTCTATTCCCAGGCTTTCATGATGAAGTATAGGCGGCTTAAAGATATGCGTGGTTGGCGTTGAGCCATGGGGCCGGCACCATCTTCCTTCCCATAGGGTTAGCGCGGTCTTCTCCTGCGCTCCAGCAAGAGAAATTCTGAAGTCATCATCTGAGTTCATACCTAACATTTTCTCAAGACGAGTGTCTCTGATAATCTGTGCAACCTCCCCCTCTGATAATGGAGTAAGCGACAGCGGAGGCATTTCTCCTGTCGCAGGCGTTTGAGTAAATGTGAGCGCACCCACACAATCTTTTCCAACCTTGGCCAACAAATCGAATGGCTTGGCACTATCGGCGCCTAAGCGGTCTTTCATATGTTCTCTGATAGCGCTTGTATCCGGCAGCAAATTATCAAAATAAGCATGTACAGCGTCTCCCTGTATTTCAGCTCGTTGCATAGGCAGGCTTAGGGAGATTGCGCGGCCTCCCTCTACCTCTAGCCAGTCAGGGTTGTACTTAAAGCTCATGCGTCCATTTTTTAAATACAACTGACCCACAGGAAATCCGTTCATGGAGCAAAAGAGTGTGCGGGTATGTGATTTTCGTCCCATCAGAATCTCAGTGATTTTTTCGCGAGAGGAGTAGTAAGTGTGGACACTTCATCCCTTGGCAGGTTGTCGACCCTCAATTCTAAGTCTAGTGACGCACAAAGTTTGATGAGCATATCCACCGAGACTTTTTCAGGCTTGGTTTCACAGTTAGAAATATCCCGTTGATATACGCCAAGGCGTTTTGCTAAATCAGCTTGAGTCCATCCTTTGGCTTTTCTACTGTCCTTGATAATGGCGCTAAGATCCCTGGGCGTATTAATTTTCATGTTAGTCTCTTATACCGATATGTGTATAAAATAAAAATATACGGATTTCTGAATAAAATTACTATATACACAAATCTGTATAAATCAAGTTTATGCAGATTTGTGTATAAGAAAACTGATCTAGCCAGGGTGTTAATTTTCTCATTTCATCAGGCCAACGCCGTTGATTGATACCCACTAAGGTCCTTATCAGGCGTTATGGGATTCCCATAACGAAAAACCTCTTATTTAAATGGAATTCTCACGGTTTACGTCAGTTCGCAACGTTAATGAAAGATAATTTTGTTAGCCAATTTAAACCAGCACCATATGACGTTAAGCATCAATAGTGTTAGCTTTCGTTCTGATACATGGAAATAACGATAACAACAGGCTGTCAATGGCATGAAAATCATCCACACCTCTGACTGGCACTTAGGTCAGTCATTTTTTACCCAAAGCCGTAAATACGAACATCAGTGCTTTTTGTCGTGGCTCCTGGAGTTGATTGCACGTGAGCAAATTGATGCGCTGATTGTGGCCGGGGATATTTTTGATACCGGCACACCGCCCAGCTATGCCCGCGAAATGTACAATCAGTTTGTGGTGGATATACAGCAGCTTGGTTGCCGGTTAGTGGTGCTGGGCGGTAATCACGATTCTGTTGCCATGCTGAATGAATCAAAGCCCTTGCTGGCGCGGTTAAATACGCATGTGATTGCCAGCACGGGGTTAGAGTTGGATGAGCAGGTGGTTGAATTACCAGGGCGGGATGGCAATACCGGCGCCATTTTATGTGCAGTCCCTTATATTCGCCCCCGTGATGTGCTGCAGAGTCAGGCCGGTGAGTCCGGCACTGATAAGCGCCAGGCGCTTGGTGATGCCATTAAAGCGCATTATGCCTCGTTGTATGCGCGGGCCGTGGCAAAACGTGATGCCGCAGGGGGTGAGTTACCCATTATTGCTACCGGCCATTTAACCGCGCTGGGCGTAACCAAATCAGAAAGTACCCGCGATATTTACATAGGCACGCTGGAAGCCTTTGCGGCAGATGGCTTTCCGCCGGCGGATTATATTGCACTGGGGCACATTCATCGCCCTCAGGTGGTGGCCAAATCTGAACATATTCGTTATAGCGGCTCGCCTATTTATTTAAGCTTTGATGAGCTGAATTCCCGCAAGCAGGTAGTGATGGTGGAGTTTAACGGGGCGGCGCGCAAAGCCATTACGCCAGTGGATATTCCGGTGTTTCAGCCTATGAGCACTATTACTGGCAGCCTGGCGCACCTTGAGCAGGCGATTACATCGCTTGATACCGCCGGCGACCGACCAACCTGGCTTTGCTTGCAGGTAGACAGCGACGATTACCTTTCTGATTTACAACAACGTGTGCAGGCGATGATCGACGGGGTAAACGTTGAGGTGTTGCAGCTTCGTCGGGTTCGCAATAAACAGCGTCAGATGCTGTCGCAACAACAAACCGAAACGCTGGCCGAATTAACCCCAACCGAGGTGTTTGAAAAGCGCCTGGAAATGGAGCATTTCGATACCGATGATGCTATCGCCAGAGCCGAGCGGATCAGAGGCCGTTTTGCGCAAATCCTGTCGGAAGTTGAGCATCAGGAGGATAACCAATGAAAGTCCTGTCGCTACGGTTAAAAAACTTAAATTCCTTAAAAGGTGAGTGGAAAATTGATTTTACCGCCGCGCCGTTTACCCACAATGGCCTGTTTGCCATCACCGGCCCCACCGGGGCGGGTAAAACCACTCTCTTAGATGCCATCTGCCTGGCGCTTTATCATCAAACGCCCAGGCTGGGCCAGCTGTCTACTACTACTAATGAGATTATGACCCGAGGCACTGCCGAGTGCCTGGCCGAAGTAGAATTTGAGGTAAAGGGTAAAGCCTACCGCGCATTCTGGAGTATGCGCCGGGCGCGTAATAACCCGGGTGGGAACTTGCAACCTGCTGAAACTGAGCTGGCCGAAGTGGCTACCGGTAAGGTAATCACCACCAAAATTAAACAAAAAGCCGAGGAGGTAAAAGCGTTAACCGGGCTCGACTTTGGCCGCTTTACCAAATCGATGATGTTATCCCAGGGCGACTTTGCGGCCTTTCTTAATGCCGAGGAAGGTCAGCGTGCAGAGTTGCTGGAAGAACTTACCGGCACCGAAATTTATGGCCAGATCTCCATGCGCGTGCATGCGCATCATGCGGAATGTAAAAATGCATTAAGTGTACTCGAGGCGAAAGCCGGTGGCTTTGCGCTGTTAACGGATGAAGAAAAATCCCAGCTCAACGAGCAGAAAGGGGAGCTGCAGGCCGCGCAAACGGCGTTAGTGTCGCAATCTTCTGCCTTACAGGCACAATTAACGTGGCTGGAAAATCTCGATGCTGCCAAGGCTAAAGCGCACGCCGCAAACCAGAATAAAGCGCTGGTGGATGAGGCCATTGAACACGCCAAAGCAGATTTAGCTAAACTGGCCCACAGTGAACCCGCTGAGCAGCTACGGTTGCCATGGGAAATGCTTAAAGCCATCAAGGCAGACGTAGCAAGATTAACTGCTGAAGTGGAAAGTAAAACCGCCCTTAAGCCCACGTTCGAAGCAACATTAAGTGCTGCCACTACCGCTTTATCTGAGGCGGAGCAGAAACTTACCGCCGCTCAGGAGAAAGCCCGGCAGCAAGAGCAGTTAATTACCGAGAAGGTACTGCCGCTGGATGCGAACATCAGCGCGCAGCAGGAAAAACGCCAAAGCCTTCAGCAACAGTTACACCAACACCAAAGCGAGGCGGCAAAGTTTCAGGCGCAGTTAAACGATGCCAATACCGCCATAAAACGCCTGCAAGCCGAACGAGATAAGGCAAAACAGTACTTAGAGGCGCATCAGGCCGATGTGGTATTGAGCGACTGCCTGCCCGACTGGGCTTTACAGCTACAAACCGTTACCAGCGCCGGGCAACAGGCGCTCACCTTTGAAAACGAGCTAACGCAGTTGCGCTCAAAGCAACAGGCGTTAAATACTGACAAAGCCAAACTTGCCGCCACGCAGAAAGCCGCAGAGGAAACATTCCGCGCCGCCAAAACACACATGGAGGCAAAGCACAGCGCATGGCAAGCCCTGCTGGGCACTACCACGGAAGAGGCACTGCAAAACCAGTTAGACGAGGGGCGTAGCAAGCTAAGCGCCTTGGATAGAGCCAGAGGCATACAGCAACACTATTTGCAGTTCCAAAGTAAACAGCAATCGCTGACGCAGGAGTTGGAAGGCGTTAAGCAAAGTGTAAAAGCCCTAACGGCCAAACGCGAGTCATGCGTTGTTGAGTATAAAAAGCAAAAAGAGCGGGTGCAGGATATCACCCGGCTAATCAGTCAGGAGGAAGCGCTGGGGGAATATCGTGCGTTACTTCAGCAGGGCGAAGCGTGCCCTCTTTGTGGTGGCAAAGACCACGCGGTGGATGTAGCAGCGCTGGATATTTCGGATACCGTTGAGCGCAAGCAGCAAGCCGAGCTGGAACTACAGCAGATTGAAGCCGCGGGCACACAGGCAAGGCAGGATCTCGAAGCGGGTTCCCGGCATCAGCAGGAGCTTGAATCAAACCTCGCGCATACTGCGCAAAAGCTAACGGAACACGCTGAATTATGGCAACAGGTGGGGGTTAATCTGGGGGCGTCGATAGAGATTGCTGATCAAGCGGGCCTCAATGCGCTGGAAACCACCATTAATAATGATGTTGAGTCCTTACAACATCGAATTAAGCACATCAGGCAAGCTGCCAGCGAATACCAAACAGCAAAAGAGGGTGTTGACGTGCAGCAGCGGGAAGCCGACCGGATTGCCACCGACGTTAAGGTATTAGCAGAAAAAGAGGCAAGCAACAACGAAGCGCTCAGCACTACACAGGATAAGCATCAGGCTGCGGTTGTTGCGCAAAACAATGCCCTTGCTGCATTGCTGCAGCAAATCAAAGCTAAAGGCTTTACGCCCAACGAACAGGCGTTGCCAGATTGGATAGCGTTGAAAAAGGCCGATAGCGCTGAATATCTAAACCAAACGAAAACCTTTGAACAGCACCAGCACGCAATGGTGATGGAACAAAGCAAAGCGAAGTCGCTAAGTGAAAGACTTGCAGAAGAAACTACGCGTGTTAACACGCAGCAAGCTGAGTGTAACGCCTTAAATGCAGCGATAAGCGAAATGACTGCAGAGCGCCACGCGTTATTTGGCGATGCCAGTGTTGCCGAGGTTCGCAATGCGCTGCACCACAGCGTTCATACACTTGAGCAGGAAAAAACGCAGCGCCAGCAGGAACGCAATCAGGCCGACAAAGCCTGCTCTGCCCATCTCTCGCTACTCGAGTCTTTAGCCAGGAGTTTATCCCAACAATCCGACGTGCAGGCTAAAAAGCAACAAGAGTGGGATGCCGTGTTTGCAGCCAGTGTTTTTAACACCCATGCTGACTTTGAAAATGCCTTATTGCCACAGGACGAACGCGAGCGGCTGTCTGCCATTAAACGCGAGCTGGACAGCAAACTCGCCAGAGCCAATACCTTAATGGAGGAGTCGGCAAGCCGGTTAAGCGAACTCAATAGTGAAGAAAAGGCTACCGAGTGGTCGGCCACCCCTAAAGAGCAGGTTGCCACTGAATTAGCCGCACTACAAGAAAAGCGTGACGAACTCATTGCGCAAAAAGGGCAGGTGGAGCAGCGTTTACAGGCCGATGCTGAGCAGCGCGAAAAGCTTAAAGACCTCACCGCTGAGATTGAAGCGAAGCAAGCAGAGTTTGATGATCTGAGTTACCTGCAGGGGTTAATCGGCTCGGCCAGTGGCGACAAGTTCCGCAAATTTGCCCAAGGGTTAACCCTGGATAACCTGGTGTACCTGGCCAATAAACAGCTCGATAAGCTGCACGGCCGCTATCTGCTAAAACGAAAATCCGGCGAAGGGCTCAACTTAAGCGTACTCGATACCTGGCAAGGCGATGTGGAGCGGGATACCAAAACCCTCTCCGGGGGCGAAAGTTTTCTGGTGAGTCTGGCCCTGGCGCTGGCGCTGTCTGATTTGGTGAGCCACAAAACCAGTATCGACTCACTCTTTTTAGATGAAGGCTTCGGCACGCTCGATTCTGAAACCCTGGATATCGCGCTGGATGCGCTGGATAATCTTAATGCCACCGGCAAGATGATAGGGGTGATCAGTCACGTTGAAGCCATGAAAGAACGCATCCCTACACAGCTAGTGGTAACCAAAAAGAGCGGGCTAGGCACCAGTGAACTGGATAAACAGTTCAGAGTGAATGGCCATTGATGTCCTGGTCGCCTCTCAGTGAGATAGAATCACCAGAAGAGCGCGGTTGATGAACAGAAAAACCAGCCCGCGGCGGCGCTAATTCCGGTATACTCCGGGCTGATATTTAACGGTGGAGCTTTGTAATGCGTGTATGTGGTGTAGAACTGGCGGGAAACGATGCCAATATTGTCCTTTTGAGTCTGGATAATAACCTGATCCAGCTTCCGGATTGCCGCACCCGCAAATTAAGCCTGCAAAAAGCTGCTACCGCCCATGAGCTTAAGTATTTTCAGAAGTCTTTCGCGCAACTGGTGCAGGATTACAAAATCGAAACCATCGTTATTCGCCAGCGCCCAATGAAGGGCAAGTTTGCTGGTGGTGCCATTGGTTTTAAATTAGAGGCGGCGCTGGAGTTGCTAACCGGCGTAGAGGTTATCGTGATGCCGCCAACCGAAATCAAAGCGGCGTTAAAAGATAGCCGCGTATATATTGAGTTCAGCGAGACCGGCTTAAAAGGTTTCCAGAAATCCGCGTTCGAAACCGCACTGGCTTACGTGAGTCAACACCTGTAAATTCACCGCCAGGCCAGATTGCGGGTATTTATTGCCAGGCGCACTGATTATTGCCACTCTTCCCGCTTAGCAAAAAAGAAATCCAGAAACACTCTTACTTTGGCCTGAACCGGTGTTGAGGGATGGTAATAGGCATACACTTCGGCGTCTTCCCACCAGTAATCCTGTAAAACCGGTACGAGCGAGCCTTGTTGCATGGCGCGCTTGATGTGTTCAGCGTCTGCCGGGGCGTTGATCAGGCCCAGCCCCGCTTCGGCCAGCTCCACCAAGCCCGCCACGGTTTTTATCTGGCAACGGGGGGTAGCGTAAATTGGCTCGCCGCTTTTATCCTGTAGTACCAGTACATTGCTGGGTTGGTTGTACAGATAGCCTATTACCTGATGATCTGCCAGTTGGTCCGGGTTTTCTGGGATGCCATGAGCTTTGAGGTAGGCGGGGGAGGCAAACACACCATACTGAGTTTTCCATAACGAGCGGCGCTTTAGCCCCGGGTATCGTTCGCCAAGATAACTGCCTACCGACCAGAACACGTCATAGTCATCATCGCGGATATTGATCAGCGATTCTTTCACATCCAGCGACAGGGTGAGCTCGGGATACTGTGCCGTAAATTCGGCCATCCAGGGCACCAGTGTTTCGGTGACTACCTCATTGCTCTGGCAGAGTACACGCAACTCACCACTGATAACGGTGTTATTGGTTTGCGTCCATTGCAACAGTGCCTGATGTTGTTCCAGTAATACTTCGGCCTTTAGCTTGAAGGCTTTACCAAACTCGGTTAACAGTAGTTGTCGCCGGGAACGGATGAACAGCGCTTGTTCAAGTTGTGCTTCCAGCCTGGCGATTTGTTTGCTGATGGCCATCACGGTTTTGGCTTCGGTTTCTGCCACCCGCGACATATTGCCGGTCTCGGCCACTTTGCAAAATATGGCTAGTTCTCTGGGGTTAATCATTGTTTAAACTAAAAGTATAAATAATTTTAATTTTTAATATATTTATTTAGTTAATGCCAGTCTTTAGTCTTTCCCGGGTGGTTTTTATCAACATAAAGGGGAGCAAAATGCATTTACACGCAGGTGAATGGTTGGTGCTGGCAATAATGGCGGCCATGGTTTTATACAGTCTTTGGGAGTCGGATAAATCAAAAGTCGCGGTATTGGCCGGGCGCAAAACAAAGCTGGCCATGTACCGCGAAACTATCTTGTTTTTGTGGTTACCCACCAGCGTTCTGTTGATCCTGATTGCCTTTAATATTGTGTCGGCAGAGCGTTTAGGGCTTGGCTGGCAAAATAGCTGGGGGAATTGGGCGGGCGTCTTGCTGGTTGTGGCCGCCGTGGCCTATGTGATTTGGCATATCCGCAGTGTTCAGCCCGGCACATCGCAGTACCAGCAGCTTTTTGATGCTATGCAAACCCACAGTTGGCTGATGCCCTCGAATAAGCGTGAGCTGTATTGGTTTACCGGCGGGGTGTCGATGTCGGCAGGTATTTGTGAAGAACTGCTGTTTCGGGGCTTCTTTCTCGCGGTGTTTGCCGATCTATTGGGCGTTTGGGGGAGTTTACTGCTGGGCAGCTTTTTGTTTGGCTTATGTCACCTTTACCAGGGCTGGGCCAATGTGCTGCGAACCGCTGTAATTGGTTTGGTGTTGGGGATTATTTATGTGTTGACTGAGTCACTGTGGGTGGTGATTGCGTTGCATGCGTTAATGGATATCTTTGGTGGGGTGTTAGGTTATGTGGTGCATAAGCACGGTCGGTGTGAAAGTGAACTGGCCATGGGTTAATGTCCCAATACGTGTCTTCGTTTGCATATCTTTCGACTCAAAAGCTGCATATCGCAAATTCTAACCCTGAGTACAGCTTTCGCGGTGGCGCTTCTCATTTAAGGTTAACACTGCAGTAGCGGTGAACACTGTTAATTAAACGCTCTTTGAGCGTTAACTTTATTTTGAGGAAAGAACTATGGAAGAGTTAAATTCAACTGATTACGTTAATGTTTCAGGCGGTTTAGTTGGTGGAATTGTGTTAGGTATAATCGTCGGTAAAGTCGTTGACTACTATATCGGCGAGGAGCTTGATAAAGCTGTTGAGGGAATGTTAGGGCCGACAGACGATTACGAAGGTATGATGACGGCCGCATAAATTAAGAAAAAACCTGTATTAATGCTCTTGCAGGTTTCTTAAGGATACTGTGATGAATAACAGGGCAATCCACTTAATAGTGTTCACTTTGTCGGTACTAATGTCGCTGACCGTTAAACTCAATCGAGAAGCCAGCTTCGGTATTAATGCTGGGCTGGATATCCTGCTTGGTTCTGTGCTGAGCTTTTTATATGTGCTTATCTTAGTGTCTGGTTACGTTACCTTTGCGCATACTATGACTAATAAAAAACTCAAAAACTGTATTTTCGGTATTACATGTGGGGCCTTATTATGGGAGGTACATCAGGCATTTATTCCAGAAATGTATTTCGACTGGAATGATATTGTTGCAACGCTTTTAGCGTTTTTGGTGTTAGTGCTGATTCAGCGCTATAAACCGGTTGGTAATTCCCAGGGCCGGTTTACAGCAGTTAACAATGGTTAGAAGGTCAGTCAAATCCGCCTGATTCTGCCACGCTCACGAATTCATCCACCACAAAGCGGATCTTGGGCAATATCTGGCGGCCTTTGGGCCACAGCGCACTTATGGGCATCTCGCCGCCAGCGTAGTTGTCCAGTACGGTGACCAGTTGTTTTTGTTCCAGGTGTTTTCTTACCAGCCACATGGGTAACTGCGAAAGGCCGGCTCCATTGAGCACGGCGGCTAGCATGGCGTCGCCGTCAGAAAGTTCGTGGGTGGCGGGGGGCGTAATGCGCTCTGTGGCACCTTCGGCCGTTTTAAATAACCACGATACGGGCTGATTGCGGCGGAAACCTACAATGGTGCGGTGTCTGGCAAGTTCTGCCGGTGTTTGCGGCGTGCCGTTTTGGCATAGGTAGTCGGGCGAGGCGCATACCACTAGCTTCTGGGTGGTTAGTTGGCGGGCTATCAGAGTACTGCTGTCTTGCAATTCGCCAATGCGGATCACCAAATCAATACCTTCCTCCATTAAGTCGACAAACCGCTCACTGAATGACACCGTTAAGATTAATTCGGGGTATCGTTCGGCCATGCTTAATAACACCGGCAAAATACGTTTGCGGCCGAATGCGGCGGGTAAATCTACCCGTAATCGCCCGGACGGACGGGCTATGTGTGAGGTCAGTTCCGATTCGGCGTGTTCAAGAATCTCCAGCGCATTCTGGCAACTGAGTAAGTACACCTCACCATCTGCCGTCAGGCTCAGGCTGCGGGTAGTGCGGTTAAACAGCGTGAGTCCTAACCTTTGTTCTAAGCGGCTCACGGCTTTACCTACGGCCGATTTGGTAATGCCCAGGCGTTCTGCCGCGGCGGTGAAACTGCCTGCCTGAGCGGTGGTCACAAACGCGGTGATACCGGCAAAATTATCGGTGTGTCGAACAGAGGTTGGCATGTTTAAGCAGTCTTAAATCTCACTTTGATGGTGCTATTGTAGAGTATTTGTCTACATAAAGTGTACATATAGCGTGTTTATCGACCAATAAAAATCAAAGAAAATGGCTTTCAACAATTACCACGCTTTACAAGCGTGACAGATTCAACCGCAACAAGAGCCAAATTTATGTTCAATGATAAGCAGTCTGCCCGCCTGCTGGCGTTGCTAGACCAAGATGAAATACGCCAGCTTCGCCTGCGCTACAGCCAACTGCTCGACAGTGGTGAAGCGGAGCGCATGGACGAGGTGTTTACCGAAGATGCCGTGGTTAAGGTGACGGTAGGCAACATGGAAGGTCTGGCTGCCATTAAAGCCAGCCTGAAAGCGGCCTATAATGATTTTGATACTCGCAACCGCGAGCATTATCCGTTTATGCATGCGGTAACTAATCATCAAATTACCCTTACCGGCAGCGATACCGCTACCGGCAGTTGTTACTTACTGGATTTTGTTACCGACCGTCCGGTAAACGAACATCCGGTATTGCTGTTAGGGCGCTATCTGGATAGCTACGTACGGGTAAACGGTGAATGGCGCATAACGCAGTCTGAGCTGGATGTAGTGTGGCCTGATAATGGTTAGGCAAACATCACAAGCGGTGCCAGAAAAAACGCCACTTAACACCGCAAGCTGGCGGCAGGTGTTTACGCCGGGCAAACTCTCCATCGGGTTACTGACACCGCTTGAGGCCTACCCGGATTCGCCATTTCCTATGCTCAACGACCACCTTGAAATGGCTAAACTCACTGAAGACGCCGGCTTTGCCAGTATCTGGTTGCGGGATGTGCCGTTTTACGACCCTAACTTTGGGGATGCGGCGCAAATGCTCGACCCGTTTGTGTATGCAGGATACCTGGCGGCCGTTACCCGTAAAATAACCCTTGGCACTGCCGGTATCGTTACGCCATTGCGTGAGCCGCTGCACATTGCCAAACAGGCAGCCAGCGCCGATTGCCTCACTAACGGGCGCTTTGCGCTAGGGCTATCCACCGGCGATCGACCGGTGGAGTATCCGGCGTTTGGTATCGATTACAACAGCCGGGCCGAGCGCTACCGGGAGTCGGTCGCGCTCATTAATGCGTTGCACCAGAGGAAATTTCCACGCGCAGACAGCGAGTTTTTCGGCACGCTGGAAGGCAATCTGGATATGCAGCCTAAACCGGCAAATGGGCGGGTGCCTATTGTGGCTATCGGGCGCTCCAGGCAAACCATGGAGTGGCTTGCGAATAATGTGGATGGCTGGATCTGGTCGGTGGATAGCGAAATCGCCATTGTAGATATCATTGCCAGACTCAAAGAAGCGGCGGGAGATAACCCCGTACCCGGCTACGGCTATTCCACGTTTTTTGACCTGGATGCCAACCCGGATGCACTTTACCAGCGCTTTTACAACGTAGTACGTATCGGCCGTAATGCCTTGCTGGAGCGGCTGCTACATCACCGCGAACTGGGCGTGCAACATATTGCGATTAACCTGAAGCCCTCTCAGCGCCCGGCGCAAGCCGTGATAGACGAGCTGGGTGAGTTTGTGTTGCCGGAGCTTAACAAAACGCCGCATTACTCTGTATAAAGTGCAGCGGCGTTTCAGGGGCTGGGATTACTCTGCGCTAACCGGCGCTATGCGGTAGCTGTAGCGGTAATCCAGCCAGGGCAGAATATAATTACTGAGCGGCGCTTCGCCCCAGGAGTTGGTGCCGCCCACGCCTCTGTGGCGATGATCGATGCGCACAAAAATACGGTCCTGCATGGTGAGATCTACCGGGTGCAAATTGCGCTTAAAGTGATCGGCCTTAGAGGCATCGTAGTCATCAAGACTGTAGTACTCGGCATTAAATTCCAGTGTTCTGGCCGCTGAGAAACGTACGCCGTTACCTTTATTATCGGTAAAATCTACGTAGCGCACATCCGTGCGGTGGCCATTTTCAGACGGGGTAACGTACGGCACGTACAGTTCATCTACTGTGGTGTGATACAACCCAACCAACGCGGATGATTTACGATCGTTGTAGTTCTCGTGGGGGCCGCGCCCGTAGTAGGTGACGTTACTGTAATCGGTGGCCAGCTCAAACAACGTACCTATGCGTGGCAGCTCGCCAAACTTTTTGTGCGGAGCGGCATAAAACCAGATGTCAGTGTCAATCACGCCGTTGCCGTTAACGGTGTAGGTTGTGAAGTACTTACTTTCAATATCGGGTAGGCTGTGCTCTATTTTAATCTTTACCTGCTGGTCTGAAATTCGCTCAGTACTGATGCTTTTTAGCGCGGTGTTTTTACCCAAATCCTTATACACGGTAAAGGCACTTTCGTAGCTGCGCACTTCCAAATCGTTATACACCGGCGCGCGCCAGAACGTGGGGTGCGATTCGGCTTTCAGCAGCTCGTTGCCGTTATAATTTAGCGAGGACACCAGGCCGGTAGTGCGGTTAATCACCAGGCTAAAGTTATCGCCCTCCAGGGTAATGGCCTCGGCGCTTTCCTGAATGGCGATATCGGCACTGGTAGTTTGAGTGTTTTCCGCAGGAGTAAATGGCAGGGCCAACTGTTCTTCTGCAACTACGTGGCCTTTGGACAATAGTGGCGCGTCCTGCTTCAGGCTGGCCTGCACATTCACAAAGTATTCGTGGCCTGGCAGATAGTTAGCCTGGGGTAGACGAATAGTTTGTGATTTACCCGGCCCGGCGTTCAGAGCAATGCCGGCTTTGCTGTTAACCACTACGCCATCTTCAATAATCTGCCAGCTCAACGTGTAGGCGCTGAGATCGCGAAAATTATATTTGTTGGTAATGGTAATCTCGCGGGCAGAGTTATTCAGGGTAAAGCCAATATTCTGCTGGACCTTTTTAACTTCCCATAAATAGGGGTAAGGGGTGCGATCGGCAAAAACCAGTCCGTTGGCACTAAAGCTGTCGGCATTGGGGGTGCCCGGTGGTTCCATATCGCCGCCGTAGGCCCAGTAAAAGTCGCCGTCATCATTAGTGCGGGCAAAGGTCTGATCGACCCAGTCCCAGATAAAGCCGCCCTGCAGAGCCGGGTACTTTTCAAAGGCATCCCAGTATTCCTGAAAGTTACCCAGTGAGTTGCCCATGGCATGCTCATATTCAATTAACAGCACCGGGCGTTCGTCGTGGCGGGTTTCGGCATAGCGAATAATGTCTCTGAGCGGCGCATACATCTGGCTGTAAGTGTCGGTATGGCGGCGCAGCTGGGCCTGCTCTGAGATCACCGGGGAAGGCTCCTGTGCTTTTAGCCAGTCGTAGGTCACCTCGATATTGGAGCCATCGCCCGACTCGTTACCCAGCGAGCGCATCACCACCGACGGGTTGTTTTTACTGCGCTCGTACATATTGCTGATGCGGTCGATGTACGCCGCCTGCCATTCAGGCTTATTCACAATGTGCTTTTTGGCATCGTAGGGCGCCTGATTGGCTGCGCCTAAGCCGTGGGATTCGGTGTTGGCCTCGTCCATAATGTACAGGCCGTATTTATCCGCCAGATCGTAAAAATACGGGTCGTTAGGGTAGTGCGACATGCGCACGGCGTTAATATTAAATGCTTTCATTAATTTAATATCGGCCAGCATGGACTCCCGCGACACCACATGGCCGGTGTGCGGGTCGTGTTCGTGGCGGTTTACGCCTTTAAACAGTACCGGCTTGCCATTAACCAGAATATTGCCGTTTTTGTATTCGGTGGAGCGAAAGCCAATCAAGCGGCGAATATACTGCGGGGCGTTGCCCGGGCTTTTAAGAGTAAGCAGCAGTGAATACAGGTTAGGTTGTTCTGCGCTCCATAATTCGGGCTGTTCCAGGCGGGTTTCAAAACCAAGCTGTTTATTGTCTGCGGGGTGAAGTGCGTTGAGTGTCAGGGTTTTGCTGTATACCTCGTTACCGGCGGCATCACTTAGCTGTGCGGTAAGGCTAATCTCGCTGGCAGTGCGCTCGCTGCGGTTATCAATATCGGCGGTAAAGCGTAAAATGCCGTCGGTGTAGCTGGCATCCAGCGTGGTGTAGGCATGAAAGTCTCTTACTGCCACTTTCGGTGTGGCGTAAAGATACACGTCGCGCTCAATGCCGCTCATGCGCCACATGTCCTGGCACTCTAAATAGCTACCGTCGGAATAGCGGTACACTTCCATGGCCAGGGTGTTCTCACCGGCGGTGATATAGGGCGTAATATCAAAGGCCGCATCGGTTTTGGAGTCTTGCGAATAACCTACCTTTTCGCCGTTTATCCAAAGGTAAAACGCTGATTTCACCGCACCAAAGTGTAAAAACACTTCCTTTTCGTTCCAGCTGTCATCAATGGTAAAGGTCTGGCGGTACGAGCCAACCGGGTTGTAGTTTGTTTTACCTTTTATAAACGACATGGAATAGTTGAGTTCCTCGCCTTCCAAAAAGCCAAGGTCGTTATTAAAGCAGGCATGGCTGTGGTAAAACGGCGTGCCGTAACCACTGAGTTCCCAGTTGGCGGGCACGGCAATGGTGTTCCAACTGCTGTCGTCGTAATCGGTGGCATAAAACCCGTCAGGCTTTTTCGCCGGGGTATCCACCCAGTAAAACTTCCAGTTGCCATTCAGTAACTGGTAGTTATCTGCCGTCCAAGGCTGCTCGTTATTAATCGCCGCTTTGTCGTTAAAGCTGTAAAAAAACGCCCGGGCAGGTTCTTTATTTATTCTGAAAACCTGAGGGTTACGCCAGTCTTCTACTGCCAGTGCCGCGCTGGTGGTGAGTGCGCTAGTCAGCAACAACATAATTGCCGGGAAAGTGCTTTTTATGTCCATTTGAAAACCTTCTTCCAAAACATAAAAAAGCCGGAGGACAAATGCTCCGGCTTCAATTTAGGTACTAAAACTTAGTTGTAGATATCGTTGGTTTCGAACGATTCTTTTTCCTCGCTGGTTTGCAGTGCGCGCAGGGCGTCCAGCTCAACGGTTTTGGCTGGCGCAAATGCATCAGACTGCATGTACTCAAGAATACTGTGCTTTAACTGGCGTGCTGCCGGGCGGTTAGCTAAATCGTTGGTCAGATCAATGGATGAGAACACCAGCTTACCTTTACCTACTTTAGCCTCAACTACGTTTGCCAGGTGGCGGTTGGTTACAAAGTTGTCGATAACGCGGATAATTGGCGTTACCTGATCTTCGTTAACCTCTACCGACTTAGACTTAATGGCAAGGTCCCACCACTGCCAGTCAGTGTGCGAAGCGGTAGGGAATTTGGCCAGTGCGCTGTGCTCAGGATCCATCAACAGGCCCATGGTGCTGGGCTGGTTAGGGAAGTGAACCGGGCTCCAGAATACCGGTACAAAGCGCCCGTCTACACCGGTCAGGCTGTTAAAGTCGGGGTTTAGGAACACGGTTTTACCCTGCTTAAGCGCCGCTTCGGCTTCGTCGAATGATGTGGTAGAGACTACCGCGTCAGACTCAGTGGCCAAGTCTTGCGGATATACCCAGAACGACCAGGTGTTTTTGTAGTCAGTGCCGTCCAGCGACACTTTCACGGTCATCTGCTCGGCCTGATCAACATCCAGCTGGTAGCTGATAGTGCCCAGTTGTACATTGTTGCCAATGGTCAGGTCTACACCGCTGATATCGTCCTGTGCTACCACGGTGCCGGCGGTATCGGTAATCGACCAGTGAATTTTCTGGTTGCTCAGGTCTTTAAAGAAGTTAGCCACTTCAATGTCGGCTTCAAAGCTTTCGCCGTTCTCGTATACCGCTTTGCTGTAGCGGATAAGGGGTACCAGCTCGCTGTTAAACTCACGGAATTCCTCGGCGCTGATCACACCTTTAGAGCCCCAGAATGCGTTAAGCAGGCCAACCAGCGCCGTGCCCTGACCAGGGAAGTCCTGTAACTGCAGTAACTGGAAGCCATCGAAGCTTGGCGTTTTCAGCGCACGTTCGATTTCTTCTTTATACAGAATGGCAGCCAGCTTGCCTGAAGAGTAAGTAAACTCGTCAGCCAGGTCGATCAGGTTTTTCTCTTCCAGCTCTTGCTTAATTGCCATAAAGTTCAGCGGCTTCAATACGCCGGTGTACTTAGGAATTTCACTCATGTCCGGGTACACCGAGTACTGACCGATTTCGTGTGAAACCAGCGGTACGCTGATATATTCGGCATTCTCGGTGTAGTCTTTATCAAAACTCGGTGAGTTAGTGTTAAAGATACCTTGGCCACGTACCCAGCCTTTTTCGGTCCACTGCGTAATGTAGTATTCATCCACTGCCAGTGGCCATTGCTCTTGTGGCTTCTGGAACGAAAACGCGGTAGATGCATACAGATGGCGGCCATCCTGAGCTTTGTAGTCATTTACCAGGCTGCTGAGGGTTTCAACGTCGCCTTCCAGCTCGTTACCCATGGCCATCATAATGAACGACGGATGATTACCGTATTCTTCAATAATGCGCTGCCCTTCGCGGCGCAGGAAGTCGGTAGCGTCTTTATCTTCGCCCACAATCAGGCTCCAGTGCGGCAGCTCTACCTGATAGTAAAAACCAATTTCATCGGCGGCTTCAAAAGCAGCAGCTGGTGGTGCCCAGGAGTGGAAACGGAAGTGGTTTAAGCCATAGGCTTTGGCTTGTTTAAGAATGTCCAGCCAGCCTTCTTTATCCATTGGCGGGTGGCCGGTCAGCGGGAATATTGCCGCATCCAGGTTACCGCGCAAGAAGATGCGCTGACCGTTTAACAGCAGATCGCCATTGGCCTGGCTGACTTCGCGGAAACCAAAGGTGGCGGCCACTGCAGTGGCTGAACCACTGTTTGCCGGGTTTACGGCCAGCTCGTATACGTTAGGGTTAAACTCGTCCCAAAGCTCAACGCCTGCAGGTTTGGCAATGGTAAAGCTTACTTTGCCTTCTGCTACTTTGGCGTCGGTAGCTACGCCCTCGGTCACGACAGTACCATCGGTTTTACGGATGGTATAAGCCACATCGCCAGCGGCCGGGGTGGCTTGGGTAAAGCTCACCGTAATGGTGTTGTTGTCCAGGTCCGGATACACCTGTAAATCATCCGGCGTATTGGCGGAATGGGCGGTCAGCTCAATATCACCTAACATACCGTTCCACTTGATTTGCGTGTGGTTGGTATAGGCGTGGGCCATTTGCTGGCTGGATTCCAGCGGGTATTTATCGCTGGTGATATTGATTTCAGGGTGCTGGTCGCCGTTATCGATACGCACGGTAATGGTGTGTTTGCCGGGCGTTAAATAAGGGGTCAGATCGAAGTTGTGCGAGGCAATCAGGCTGTCTTGCTTGCCTACGGATTTACCGTCTACAAAGACTTCTGATTCCCAGATCACGCGTTCCAGTTCCAGCTCAATGCTTTCGCCCTGCCAGTTGTCTGGAATGGTCACTTCTTTTTGATACCAGGCCACGCCGATGTATTCGTATTCACGGGTCAGGTGCGATAGCACATAGTTATTGATGGCTGGCTTTCTGGTGTTTTTGGTGCCAATTTGCGCATCATCGAGGGTACCGGGTAAGGTAATGGGTTGGCCATTGAGGCCGTTTTGCGCCCAGTTTTCGCTTTCGCCAACGTTCTGCGGATCAAGCTTTACCTGCCAGTCACCGGCCAGCGACAGGCTTTGTTGAGCGGGGGTATCGTTAGTCGTGCCACATGCTGTCAGGCCTACGGCCAGCAGCGCGCTAAATAGTGTGTTATACGTTTTTTTCATCATCATTCTCATTACTTATTGGGCTGAGATTGCCTGAACCAGTTGCTTCGCAACGGTGCGAACTTCGTCTACGGATTTGCCTTTTTTGTACAGATTGCTGCCAATTCCAAACCCTACTGCACCGGCCGCCAGGTAGTCGGCCATGTTATTGGCGTTAACGCCGCCAACGGCAAGAATGGGGTACCCTGCAGGGGTAACAGAGTTCCATGCTTTAATGGTCGATGGCGGAATTGCGTCGGCCGGAAAGGCCTTGGCAGCATCGGCACCAGCTTGAATAGCCGCAAACAGTTCGGTTGGGGTTGATACGCCGGGTGCCGAAATCATATCCAGCTCTTTGGTACGCTTCACCACATCCACGTTAATATTGGGCGACACAATGAGCTTGCCACCCACCGCTGCAACGGCTTCTACTTCGGCTACCGTTAATACGGTACCGGCACCAATCAGGGCTTTGTCACCATAAGCCTCAACAATGCGACGAATGCTTTCTACCGCGTTGGGTGAGTTAAGCGGCACCTCAATCATGGTGAAGCCTTCTTCAATCAGTGCGCCGGTCACCTCAACCACTTCATCCTCGGTAACACCGCGCAAAATGGCGATAAGGGGCATGGTCATGTAGGGAGTCAGGAGTGACATAATTTATCCTTTAACGTCTGAATAAGTGAATTAGCGCCGGCAATGCTGGCATCTTTGTCGGCCACCAGGGCGTTGCTGATCCCAAAGTGATTCATGGCGGTTTGGTACAGTTTGCTCAGGCCCGAGCTGCCAATAATGTGGCAGGTACCAGTGTTGTTGCCGCCTGCTTCAATAAAGGCGCGTATTTCATGGCCAATCAAAATGCCTGACAGATAACCTGCGCCTGCGGATGTGTCCTGTTTACCGGTAACAAACTGGGTGCGCACGCTAAAAATATGATTCAGCAGGCCGCCGGGTTGCTGGCTGTACTCAAGGCCTTTCATAAAGGCGGCTTCGTCTGGTTCACTGGTTTTGACCAGCGAATTAGCCAGAATGGAATGGTCAGAGAGCAGGGCAAACATCTCGCCGGTCATGGCGGTACTGATGGTTTGAATTTCGCCGTTTTTAACCTGTACCCATTTGTTGTGCGTACCGGGGCAACAATAAGTGGCATCCACGTTACCGGCCAGCAGGCTGGCACCAATCACCTGCAGCTCTTCGCCGCGCATTACGTCTACTTTGCCGTCGCTGGTTTCCTGCTTCATACCGGGAATAATCCAGCAATTGCCATTGTTAAACTCAGCGACCTGAACGCCGTACTGGCCGTAACCTTCAACTGAGGCCGGGCAGTCCACATAGGGCGTGTTTTTCCAGCCGATCTGGCTGCCAATCATGCCGGCCAGCACCACAGTGAGTTCGCCGTATTGTTTAAGCCAGTCGCCAATGTTCACGTTAAGTGTAAATTCAAACTTGCCGTTGATTTGCGAAATGCCGCTGGGCGCGCTCTTTTCTGCCAGGCAGTTACCTTGCCCGTCGAGCAAATAGGCGCGAAAGTTAGTGGTGCCCCAGTCAACTAAAATACTGGCAGGTGCACTGCTAGTCATAAACGGTTTCTCCTGCAAAGCGTTGGCTTTGTGTACCTTTAAAGCCGGTGCGGTAAATAAACAGGCTGCCGGATTGCGGCGCGTCGGCAATAGATTCGTCCGACAGTGCATAGCGTGCCGAGGTAACAAATAACAGGTCGTTGTCTTCGCCGCCAAAGGCGACGCAGGTAGGCTGCTCTACTGGTACGTCAAAGCGTTGTTCTTCGCCGCTCGGTGCGATGCGGGCTACACAATTGCCGCCCCATAGCGCGCTGTAAAGGTGATCGTCGTTGCCCATAATGGCGCCATCCGGCGCTGCCGTGGCTTCCATTTGCTTAAACGGGGTTTTATCTGAAATAGCGCCGTTGTCATTATCAAATACGTACTGGTAGATGATTTGTTTAGACGAGTCAGCCATGTAAAAACGGGTGGCATCGGTGTTCCAGGCCAGGCCGTTACAAATGCCTACATCGGCCTCAACTTTGGTGACCTGCATATTGGTGTCTACGCGATACAGTCCGGAGCTGGCGGTTTTGTCGCCGTCTTCATTAAGGGTGCCTACCCAGAAACGGCCCTTGGCATCGGTGCGGCCATCATTAAAGCGCACGGTGGCATCGCCGGGAAATTTAAACAGCCAGTCACACTCGCCAGTGATCAGGTTATGCAGCGCGATACCACAATCAAATGCGGCCAGCAAAACATCGCTTTTTTTGGTTAAGGCAAAGGCACACAGGCGGTGCGGAGTATCAAAACTGACCAGATCACGTTCGGTTACCTGATAAGCAAACAGTTTCTTTTGCTCAATGTCGGTCCACCACACGGTTTGTGTTTCGGTATCCCAGGTCACTCCTTCGCCCAGGGTGTTTTCTACGTCTATTGTGTCGATTAATTCAAACATTGTCTTACTTGATTCTTTTAGGGTTACCATTCAGCCACCGAACCGTCCTGGTGACGCCAAACGGGGTTGCGCCAGCCGGTATGCTGTTCGGCGGCCTGATAAATAGCTTCTTCGTTAAGTTCTACGCCAAGGCCCGGTTTGGTGAGCGGCGCGATGTAGCCATCGGTAATGGCAAAGTCGTCTTTGTTATGTACGTAGTCGAGCAGATCGGCACCGGTGTTGTAGTGCATGCCCAGTGAGGTTTCCTGCAGTACCGCGTTATAGCAAACAAAATCTACGGCTAAGCACGCAGCAAAGGCTATCGGGCCTAAGGGGCAGTGCGGTGCCAGGGTGACATCGTAGGCTTCGGCCATGGCCGCAATTTTTATGGTTTCTAAAATTCCGCCAGCATGGGATACGTCGGGCTGTAAAATGCCCAGACCACCACGGGAAAGTACTCGTTTAAACTCAGCGCGGGAATACATACGCTCGCCAGCCGCCAGAACGATAGAAGTGCTATTGCTAAGCACTGAGTACTGTTCGTATTGCTCGGCCAGTACCGGCTCTTCTACAAATAACGGGCGGGCAAATTCCAGTTCTTTTAACAGCACTTTGGCCATAGGTACAGACACTCGACCATGAAAATCCAGGCCGAAATCCACGGTATTACCAAAGGTTTCGCGAATTAAGCCAATGCGCTCGATGACGTCATCCACGGCTTTGTGGGAGTCGACCAACGCCATTTTGCCGCAGCCGTTTAACTTAAAGGTATTACGGCCCAGGGTTTGCTGTTGTTTTATCTGGGCGATTTCGTCGGCCGGATCGTCACCGCCTACCCAGGAATACACTTTCATTTGCTCGCGAACGCGGCCACCTAACAGCTGGTGGACAGGCTGGCCCATGACCTTGCCTTTAATGTCCCACAGTGCTTGTTCGATACCGGCAATGGCCGACATTAAAATAGGGCCGCCACGGTAAAAGCCGCCGCGATACAGCAACTGCCAAAGGTCATTGATATTGGAAGGATCTTTATCCAGCAGATAAAACTCCAGCTCTTTCACCGCTGCCATCACGGTTTCTACTTTGCCTTCGATAATCGGCTCGCCCCAGCCGGTGATGCCCTCATCGGTATCAATGGCCAGGAAACACCAGCGCGGCGCTACCGGATACAGGCGTAGTTGCTTTATCTTCATTGTGTTACCCCATTAACCGTTCTGGCGGGCCAGCTTGTCGCCGGCCAGGTTCTTTTCGATTTGTTCCAGCGTGAGCTTTTTGGTTTCCGGCACGTACAGCCAGATAAAGCGGAACGACACAAAACAAATCAACGCGTAAAACAGGAAGCTGCCCGAGGCGGCAAAGGCTTCAATCAGGAACGGGAAAGTAAAGGTCAGGCCAAAAGAGGCCAGCCATAACGCCAGGGTACAGGCCGACATAGCACTGCTGCGTACACGGTTGGGGAAGATTTCGGCCAGTAATACCCAGGTAACCGGGGCCAGTGTGAGGGCATAGGTGGCAATACCACACAGCACCATCACCAGTAATGGCAGGCCGTCGATACCGGCGTAATACATGCCGGAAATAATTAAATACAATACGCCCAGGCCGCCTGAACCGATGATCATCAGCGTTCTGCGGCCCATTTTTTCTACCATCGGCAGGGCCAGAATGGTAAAGGCCAGATTGATGATGCCGGTGGCAACAATCGATTTTAAGGTGTCGTTAACGTCAAACCCGGCGGAGGCAAAAATCTCCTGGGCGTAGTTAAAGATAACGTTGATACCGCACCACTGCTGAAAAGACGCCAGTACAATACCGATGATCAGCAGTGGCCTGACTGATTTAAGGTCGGCCAGTGAGAATTTCTTATCTTCGGCACTGAAACTCGCTTCAATTTCTGCCAGATTGGCGGCGGCATAGTTACCACTGCCAACTTTTCCTAATACCTGTTCTGCCTGCTGCTGACGGCCCATTTTTACCAGCCAGCGCGGGGATTCCGGTACCACAAACATCAGCACAAAAAACAGTGCGGCGGGGATGAGTTCGGCCGCAAACATGTAGCGCCAGCCCTGTGTTACGTTCCACGACTCAAGCGCAATGGCGCCGTCTACTGGTTCGGCAATAATGAGGTTAACAATCTGCGCCGCCAGCACACCAATCACAATGGTTAACTGGTTTACTGCAATCAGCTTACCGCGACGGTCTGCCGGGCTGACCTCGGAGATATACATGGGCGAAACGGTAGAGGCAATACCAATGCCGATGCCGCCTAAAATACGATACAGCACAAACGGAGTAATGCTGTCGGCCAGCGCTGTGCCTGCCGCTGAAATTACAAACAGCAGGGCGGATACGATAAGCGCATATTTACGGCCCAGCTTATCGGCCAGCACGCCGGCTACCATGGCGCCGCCAATGCAACCAATCAGCGCTGATGACATAAGCCAGCCGGATAACGCCGGTGAGCTAATGCCAAAGTACACTTCGTAAAATGGTTTGGCACCGCCGATGACTACCCAGTCGTAGCCGAATAACAGGCCACCGCAGGCTGCGGTTAAACTGATTAACCAGATAAACGCGGTGTTAATTTGCGGGCTGTTCTCAAGCTGATTTGTCATAATACTACTTAACTCTCTTTGTGCCGGTTAGTCGCAATAAACCTGGCTGCGACCGCCATCGATCAGGATGTCGGTTGCGTTAATAAAGCGCGCTTCGTCAGAGCCTAAAAACAGTGCGGTTTGTGCCACTTCCTCAGGTTGCCCAAAGCGCTTCACCGGAATGATTTCGCGTTGTTTTTCCCGCTCTGCTTCAGCGTCTGTGCAGCTGGCAAAGTAGCTTTTAGCCAGCGGCGTATCTATCAGGCCCGGTGATATGGAATTCACCCGAATACCCTGATCGGCGTATTCAATGGCCAGTGAGCGCGACAGGCCAATAATGGCGTGCTTGGATATAGTATAGGGGAAAGCGCCCTTAACGATTTTATGGCCGTGTACAGAAGCAATATTAACGATGTTACCGTAGCTTTTTGGCAGCATATGGCGGATGGTGGCACGGCAGCAATTCAAGGCGCCCATCAGGTTTACTGAAATGCAGCGTTCCCAGTCTGCGTCGGTAAGATTGAGAATATCGTTAAATACGTTAGTGCCGGCATTGTTCACCAGAATATCAATCTGGCCAAAGGTGGCGGCGACATCATTGACTGCTGCAGTAACGGCATCTGCATCGCCCACATCAAGCTTGTAAATGTTGATCTGACAGCCATATTCACTAATGAGCTCTGCTTTGAGTGTTTCTAAATCGTCCTGGCGCATATCGAATAACGCCAGTCTTGCGCCTTCCTGCGCATAAGTGCGTGCCACTTCAGCGCCAATACCCATAGCGGCGCCGGTGACAATAGCGACTTTTCCAAGCAGTCTTTGACTCATAAATTACAACCTGTTTGCTTCATGCAGAGTGTTCTGCGTACTTTCTTTATTGAACTGAGACTATAGGGTTGTTAATTAATTTTTAAAATGGATAAAAGTTCGTATAACATTAACTATCTTATGATTTTCGTGTTGAGTGAGTAACCAATGTTAAGAATGTCAGAAGGGTTTCCTGGCCAACGTCTGATCGTAGTACCCCCTGCGATGGTAGAAACTGCCCTAAAAAATCCCATTTGTGCCGGATTATTCCCTACGCATATTGGTACCTTTGAATCGGTGAAAGGCCATTATGTAAAGCGTGGCGGGGGCACGCCAGAATCAATAGTGATTGTTTGCCTGGCCGGTGAAGGCGTGTGCCGATTTAACGGCGGTGAGTGGCACATGAAGCCCGGTCATCTGATTGTTATACCGGCAAATTGCCCCCATTCTTATGAGGCGGATCACGAAAATCCTTGGACTATTTTCTGGTTTCATGTTCGTGGAAATATGTTCCCTTACTACCTTGAGGAGCTGCAAATCTCGGTTCAGGATCCAATTATTAACATTCCGAACATCAGTGGTTTAATGGATGCGTTTGAAGATGTTTATCAGCATACCGAGAGTGGCTACACCAATACGTCACTGTTGTGCTTATCTACCAGCCTGGGCCATTTTTTTGGTATTTGTAAGCTTTATCAGCGTTCGATAAAAGCCAGTCAGCAAGGCGTGGAAAAGCGCATTGAAAAAACGGTGGAAGTGATGAAGAAGAGCCTGCATCGGTTACTCACCCTCGATCAACTGGCCGAGATAGCCGGCTGGTCGCCCACCCACTATGCGGCGCTGTTTAAAAATAAAATGAATGTGCCGCCGCTGGAGTTTTTCACCCGGCTTAAAATGCAGTCGGCCTGCGATAAGCTCAAACTCACTAACGAACCTATTCAGAATATTGCTTCATCCCTGGGCTATAACGATGCGTTTTATTTTTCGCGATTGTTTAAACGCCACAATGAACTCTCGCCTAAGAACTACCGAAAAGCGTTTAGTTTAATTAACGAGCAATAAAAAAGCCCCGGTCAATCGACCGGGGCTTTTGTGTAGGGCACTGCCAGTTCACTTAGAAAGTGTAACGGGCTCCCAGAGAGAATCGTGCACCAGTGGCCTGGAAGTTAAGCAGACGCTCTTTGTAAATCGAGAATCGGCGCGCTTCGTTATCCAGTACGTTAGTACCGTCGACAAAGATAGACAGGTTGTCGCTCACATCGTAAGTCGCCGTAAAGTCTAACTGACCGTAAGCTTCTACCATGGCCGGCTGGCTGTAGGCACCAACAGCTTGCGACAGGTATTCATCACGCCAGTTGTAGGCAATACGCACCTGAATATCGTCTTTCTCGTAGAACGCAATCAGGTTGTATGAGTCTGACAGGCCTTCCAGCGCAAAAGTTTCTACGTTGTTGGTCGGGTCGAAATTATCGTCCGAGTCAACAAAGGTGTAGTTGGCCTGTAAGCCAAAGCCGCTTTCGAAAGTATGCAGTACCGCCAGTTCTAAACCGGTGATGTTTGCCGCTTCTGCGTTACGCTCACGGGTAACGTTAAACTCACCGTACGGATTACCAGGCAGAATATCTTCCGGCAGGGTAATGCTGGAGATAAAGTTGTCTACCCGCTTACGGAATGCCGATACACCTAAGTAGCTGGCTTCGTCGTAGTACCAGTTCCACGCCAGGTCGAGGTTAGTCGACTCGTAAGGCAGCAGTTGCGGGTTACCACCGTATGCAGTTGATGCATTTAAACGACCGTTGTAGCCACTTAGTCCCGGCGTCATACGGGTTAGTGTAGGACGTGCAATCGACTGCGAAGCAGAGAAACGCACTACGTGCTCACCGGTAACGTCTAACTTCAGGTTCAGTGACGGCAACCAGTAGTCGTAGTCATTGGTTTCAGACAGACGCATGGTGTCGCTCAATGTCAGGTTAAGCAACGTATCATCACCGTCAACCGGGTAGATATCGGTTACCAATGCGCTGTAACCAACCGCTTCAATGTCAGTGTATGAATAACGCAAACCAAAGTTACCAGACAGCGGCATATCCGAGACTTCGGTGTTGATATCAACCCGGAAGTACGCTTCTACCACATCTTCTGACACGCTGGCGATGCTGTTACGGTTAGGACGAGCGTAGGGCCCGCCTAACTGACGACGCAGCTCGATGGTATCGGCATAGCCGCTGCCCGCATCGATAATGTTCTGCTGAATATTCGACTCTGACCACAGGAAGTCGGCATATTCATAGGCATCAAAGGTAAACCAGGTTGAAGGTACACCACCATTCAGGAAGTCACTCTGATTAACCGGGTGGAAGATCTCATCCGGCACGTCATTGTTGTAACCACTGAATACGTTACCGTTGGTGCCGTTATCGTAGTCCTGACGACCTTTAGTGCGGCTTGAACCGTAAACACCAAAGTGAATGATATCAGCGAGGTCGTGACCTAAAGTGTACTTACCATCGATCTTAAACTGCGACATTTTGTCGTTAACGTCGCGGCCACTGAAATACAGAGAGTGACTGCGCAGTGCACTGGCACTCATGGCATTGTCGTAAGAAATCGCACCGTATTCGCCGCCGTTAGTGTAATCGTAACGTGGGTTAGCGTTTGGCATACCGGCAATCACGAACTGCCCCGTACCGCCTGCATCGTTTACTGCATCGGAATAGGAAACGTCAAAGTTCAGTTCCAGTTCGTTATTAACAAACCATTCCATGTTCAGACCCACCTGGCGGGTTTCGGTAGGACGGTTAAACGCCTGCTGTACGAAGTCAGAAGACAACCCGGCTACGTCGTCGGCGTAGGCATATGCCAGCATGGTGTTGTTTTCATCAACATAGGCTGAGTCGAAGCCTGCTACCCAGTCGTGGGTCCAGCTTGCCGCCGTCATTACTGATGAATCAACGGTAAACTTTGAGTACAGGATGTCTGCTGTTAACAGGATATCGTCGTTAGGACGTGCCTGAATTACTACTGTTCCACCAATCCGTTCACGTTCACCGCTGTCGTCACGGAAATCCACGTTACGAGGTGCCATTACCTGAGTGAAATCACCCGGGCCTGATTGATTTGGAATATAGCTGAAGTCGCGCTCGATCCAGCCATCGGTAATGGCTTCCTGTACGCGGTAGTTTCGGTTTACGTAGTTTAATGAAACCAGTGCACCGAACTTATCGTTCGAGTAGCTATACACGCCAGACACCTGCGGCGAGTATTTCTCTGCCAGCGTGTCGTAAGTACTCTTGGCGCTGAATGCCGCCTGGGTACCTTCGGTATCCATGGGCTTAGCGGTGGTTAGGTTAACCGTTGCACCAATACCGCCGGAAATCAGGTCGGCAGTTGATGATTTATAAGCATTGGCGCCGCTGATGGCTTCAGCAGCCAGAATATCGAAGCTGAATTCACGGCCTGAATTCTCGGTGGCCAGTACACGGCCATTGTAAAGCACTGAGTTAAATTCAGGGCCCAGACCACGCACGGTAATAAAGCGGCCTTCACCACCACTACGGTCGATGGAGATACCGGTAATCCGCTGCAGGGATTCTGCTACGTTCTGGTCCGGGAATTTACCCAGTTCTTCGCTGGAGATACCATCTACGATGGTTGCCGAGTAGCGTTTGTTGTTCAGTGTTCGCAGGTTACTGCCACGCAGACCGCTAACCTGAATGACTTCAACATCAACAGCATCTTCCGCTTCAGATGTATTTTCTTGTGCATTCGCAGTCATGCTCAGTGATGCGCCAATCAGCATCGCTAACATGGTTTTATTGTGATGAATCGTTTTCACTCAGTAGTTCTCCCAGCCAACGAAAACTTCTTAAGGTAAGGCACAGGCCAATGAATTTAAGCATTAGGCAAAGTTTAAATTCATCTGAAGAAGTTTATCTTTTCAAATGTATAGCAAATGTTGAAGCGCATGCTAGTGAGATTAACACTTACTTAACATGGAGGAAGAAATGAATAAACTGGACAATATTATGATAAATGTCCGTTTTGCAGACTTCGGTATAAATTGCTTCGACTAACGGTATGCGCAGGGTAACGAAAAATATTCCAGTGTAAAGCCGTTAAACAGGATGGATCATCAAAGGTCTGGCCAGCCCTGCGTTTAATTGACTCCGTGCGTATTACCATTATGTATGAAAACTACGACCAAAGGATAATATACAGCGCCTCATTAATACAGCACGGCCATTTACTAACCCGGATTATCTCTTTGTTTATATAAAGATAATCCAGCTGCAGGTAAAAAAATAAGTGTTAATAGAATGTGTGGCTTAGGTACTCTTTTTGTCCCGGGTGAATAACAGTGGTTGCCTTGAGGCTGTATATTAAAGAGTAATAGCTGCTTACTAAAGGTTGGTGCGGAGTCTTTATCGGCGCAACCAGCGGCGAACTGGCTTCACTATCTGTTGCTACTCAGTTAACTCGTATTGCCCGTTATTAATGGCGCTCTCGCTAAGCTTTTCACTCTGTTTAACATCCAGGCTAAATTTGCGCCACGCCATAACGGTACTACAAGTCAGCTATCAGTCAGGCACACCTCACTACACAGGTTCCTTAATCTGTTCTTAGTGTGTTTGTGATTATTTTTAACAATTCCCTGATTTACGCTTGTTTTATGTTAAAAAATATTTAAATTTGACCTTTTATTAAAAAATGTTTAATTTCATTCAAAAGCAATCAATATCTATCATTTGGCGGTTTTTTCTTTGCATAATGATTTATCTTGGCGCAAATAGTCAATTAATGAGTCATTTTTTGCAATTTACGCGCTGTTAATAACCCTTTAACTTCTGCATGAAGAACAAAAATGTCAGGTAAGACATAGGCCAAGAGGCCAAAAAAGACGGAATTTGATTTTACAAGTGCGTAACAAAAGGGTTCGCACAGACCGTGAAAACACAATGATATTAATGAACAGGATTGCCTTTATGTATTCATTGACTGCGACATCACTAGTAAAACCAACTCGGATAGCATCGGCTGTTTCAGCCGTGCTGCTGGCGGCCACCATGCAAAGTGCGATGGCGCAGTCGAATAACGATAATGCACAGAATAGTGCGGAAGAGGATATTGAGGTGATTACGGTAGCTTCGGAACGTCGGGTTAAGCGGGTGCAGGACATTTCTGCCTCGTTAACCGCGCTTTCCAGCGAAGATCTCGAACGTAAGGCAGTGGAAAGACTCGACGATTTGCAGTTTGCGTCACCGGGCCTCACCGTCACCGACGCCGGTATTACCCAGTCGGTAAACATTCGTGGTATTGGTCTGGCATCCGGCGACCCCGATGTAACCAACGGCGTAGGCACCTATATTGATGGCCTGTTCCAGCCGCCCATTGTCAGCACGCTGAATTTCTATGATGTGGAATATATTCAGGTACTACGCGGCCCGCAGGGGACTTTCGCAGGTTCTAACTCCACCGGCGGAGCCATTATGGTTAATTCTCGTCGTCCTGATGTGGATGGCGGGTTCGAAGGTAATGTGTTACTTGGTGTGGGCAACTACAATACCAAGCGCGCCCAGGCGGCGCTCAATCTGCCTGTGGCCGAAACCTTTGCGGCCCGGGTGGCGGTGAATTATGAAAATCGCGACAGCTTTTACGACAGTGTTGGTACTGAGCCTACTACGGCCGGCAGTCTGGATGAGAAAAGCGCGCGGGTTGGTTTAATGTGGGCACCCACCGAAGGCGCTGAGGTGTATGTTAAATACGAAACCACCGAAAAATCTAACGGCGGTTTTGCCTGGCGACCGCTGGCCAATACCGAATTTGCTGAAGGCCGTGGTGATGATATTCGCGAGCTGAGCTACAACACGGATTCCTATAATAATGAATCTGCCGATACGTTATTGCTGGACGTCTCTTATGAGTTTGCCAACGGCATAACCGCAAAATGGGTATCCGGTGATCAGGTTAAAGAAATTGATAATATGTACGACTACGATGGTTCATCGATTGGTGATTCTACGCAGAAGCAGGTCGTACGTGAAGATCAGGTGAGCCACGAGTTCAACCTGATATCCCCGGACGAAGGCATGTTTACCTGGGTGGTCGGTGCGTACTATCAGAAAAATGAAATCCTGGTCGATATCGATAATGGCCCGTTCCCGGTCGAGATCGATCTGCAAAATGAAAAGATCACCAAAGGCGTATTTGGTCAGGTGGGCTACGATATAAGCGACGATCTATCCCTTGAGGTTGGCCTGCGTAAAGCCTGGTTTGAAGCCGGTATTCTGCCTGGTGCCGGGGTGGTGATTGGTCGCGGTATTCCTGGCTTTCCTGAAGGCGGTATTCCGGTAGCGCAAATCTCCGGCGATTACGAAGATGATGAGATGATGGGCAAGGTGTCGGTAAACTATGCGCCCAATAAGTCCAACAACTTCTATGCGTATGTGGCTAAGGGGTATAAGCCTGGCGGTATCAACTCTGAAACCTCATCCTTTGAACCGGAAAAAGTGATTGCCTACGAGGCTGGCTGGAAAGGCTCCCTGATGGATGGTCAGTTACAGCCAACTATCGCGGTATTTTACAGTGATTACGAGAATTTCCAGAATACCAATCTGGATATTTCAACCGGACGAAACGAGGTCTACAACGTGGCCGACGCCAGCATCAGTGGTATTGAGCTGGCGCTTAATGCCCATTTCGACTACCTGCGACTGGATTTTTCAGCCTCATATGTCGACTCTGACCTGGAACCAACTCAGCCAATTGTTAACACCCGCCTGCCTGGTTTGCCTGATTCACCACTGCCGCAGTGTACCGGCAGCCTTGACCCCAGCAGCGGGGCTTGTTTCGACTATGCGCCTTATCTGGCTACGTCGAGTGGTGGGAGCAATCTGTATGCACCTGAGTTGAGCTTTACGGCAGGCGCAGAATATTTGTTTGAGTTGCCTAACGGCGCTTTCTTAATCCCTCGCATTAACTATGCCTGGGTGGATGAGCAATGGACCAGCATGTTGTACAACCCGACAACTGATTTACTCGACGCCCGTGGTTTGTGGTCGGCGCTGGTAACTTACGAGCAGGAAAGCTGGAAAGTACAGGCTTACCTGCGCAATTTAACTGATAAAGAATATGTTACCGGTCAGAACATCGACGCTAACACTGAATTTTATGGCGCGCCACGGACCGTAGGTGTGGATGTAAGCTATCGGTTTTAAGCTGAACGGGCAGTAAAAGGGCTTGGTGTACAAGTATAATTGTACGCCAGCTTTTTGTTTTTTATACAGAAAGCGATTTTACAAGGTAGAGCGCACTATGCATCACAAGATTAAGGTACTACTGGTAAGCGGGCTGATAGTTTCGCTCGGAGGGTGTACGTCAGAGCTTAATTCACAGGCTGCTGTAACGCAGCAAACGCCGGCCCAACGGTGTGAAGCTTATACGGCGTTGGCGTTGGATGGCAGTGACATGACTATCACATCTGCCGAGTACATCACCGATGTTAACCAGTCAGACTGGCTGGAAAGGTTAGGCCCGGTACAACGGGGCAATTTTAAACCGTTTTGCAAACTCACTGGTTACTTTGAAAAGCGCACCGGCGCTGAAGATAAGCCCTATGCTATTGGTTTTGGATTGTCGTTACCTGACGAATGGAACGGGCGGTTTCTGTTTCAGGGCGGTGGCGGCCTGAATGGTGTGATCCGGGAACCCCTTGGCGCGATTGCCGCCGGTGACGTTCCGGCTGTTTTCCGAGGCTTTGCGGTGGCGAGTACCGATAGTGGACATCAGAGTGAGACCGTATTCGATCCGTCATTTTTTGCCGACCAGCTGGCTTTGTTAAACTTCTATGCCGGTGCGGTGGAAAAAACCACCCGGTTAACCAAAAGCCTGGTTACCAACATTTACCAGCAGGCGCCCGACAACAGTTATTTTGTGGGCTGCTCAACGGGCGGACGTGAAGCCATGACCATGTCCCAGCGGTTTCCTGAACTTTTTGATGGCATCGTCGCTGGCGCACCAGCGCGACGTACCAATCTGTCTGAAATTGCTGATTTGTGGTCTGCCAAACGTTTGCGTATGGCATCTGAAAGCGGTAACGAAACGCCTTTCTCTACAGAGCAGCAGGCCTTTATCGTTGATGAGCTGATTGCCCGCTGCGATGGGCTTGATGGTAACGAAGACGGTTTAATCTTCAACGTTGAGGCCTGTGACTTTGCGCCACAACAATTAAGCTGCGCTAACAACAATCATGCTCAGTGTTTATCGGCCGATGAGGTTACCGCTCTCGATGAAGCCTTTGCCGGTCCAAAACTGCCCGACGGCCGTCAGGTGTATCCGGGGTTTTATTTCGATACCGGTATCAATGCCAGCGGTCGGGGTATACCCGGCTTATTGCAGGCAGAGCCAGGCCCGCTGGGACGCTCACGACTGGATATGCCTTTTGATATCATCCGCGAAGTCACCATTGCCGAGAACTTCCCGCTGGCGCCGGGCAACGCGGTACTATCCAATCTTTCTACTTACCGGGATAACGGCGGCAAATTGCTGTTTTTCCACGGTGTCAGCGACCCCTGGTTTTCTGCCAAAGACACCCTTAAATACTTTAACGAAATGGCCGCTGCCAATGGCGGGCACGAGGCCGTAGCAGGGTGGTCACAACTGTATATGGTGCCGGGTATGGGGCATTGTGGCGGTGGTGAGAAAACCCTCGACCAGTTTGATATGTTAAGCGCCGTGGTTAACTGGGTCGAACAGAATGAAGCTCCCCGGGAAGTGATTGCTAAGGGGCAGAGCATGCCGGGCGAAAGCCGGCCGCTTTGTCCTTTCCCGCAAGTGGCAACCTATACCCAGGGTGATGCTACGCAGGCTGGTGCCTACCAGTGCCATTAAGCCTGTGCAATGTTAAACACTGCGGCCAAAACCCTTTGGCGCAGTGCATTTTCCCTCTGCCTAAACGCTATGGATTAGAGAAGTCGTTATGATGAAAAAAACAATTGATCAAAACCGCAGAAAACTAATAATTGCCGCAGGTCTGTCGGTACCTGCCATGGCGTTACCCTTTGGTGCAATGGCAGGTAACTCATCCGCGCCCATTGCGACTACTGCGCAGGGTAAGTTACGCGGACAGGCTGAGCAGGGCGTACTGACTTTTAAAGGCGTGCCTTATGGTGGCAGTGTATCCGGGCCGGATAACCGGTTTAAGGCGCCACCACCACCGGCTGCCTGGAGTGGTGTTCGCGATGCAACACGGTTTGGTGCTCCGGCTTTGCAAAAGTCGCAGCCGTTTGGGATGGATCAGCCGGATATGAATGAAGACTGTTTATTCCTGAATGTCTGGACGCCGGCACTGGATGGTAAAAAGCGCCCGGTTATGGTGTATCAGCACGGCGGTGGTTTTGTGATTGGTTCAGGCGCTGCGCCCTGGCAGGATGGCGCGGCACTGGCCCGCGAGCACGATGTAGTAGTGGTGCAGTCCAACCATCGCCTCGGGCTGATGGGCTACTTATATCTGGGCGAATTACTCGGCGAAGAATACGAAGGCAACCAGGGTCTGCAGGATCTGGTTGCTGCGCTTAAATGGGTCAATCAGAATATCGCCCAATTCGGCGGCGATCCGGATAACGTGATGATCTTTGGAGAAAGTGGCGGCGGGGGCAAAACCTCGGCGCTTTACGCCATGCCATCGGCGCAGCCCTATTTTGCCAAAGCTTCCATTGAAAGCCCTATTGGCCCGGGTCATCAAACCCGGCAGCAGGCCACCGAAATGACCCGCGAAGTCATGCGGCGGGTCAATGTTACCGATCCCCGTGAATTGCTTACTTTACCCGCAGAGGAATTGGTAAAAGCGCAGGTGGGCACTGTGCCGTTCAAAGCGGGTGTGCACGGACCAGCGGATGCGTCAAAAACCGGCGAAACCGAACTGATGTTCTGGCCGCTGATCGACGGTAAGGTGTTACCCAAAGAGCCATTTAGCCCGGATGCTCCGCAGGTATCGGCAGGCAAACCTCTGATGGTGGGTACCTGTAAAGATGAATCAGTATTCTTTTATCAGGGCGATAAATCGGTGTTTAACCTCAGCGAGGAAGGTTTGCTCCAGCGCTTAAAGCCTATTCTTGGTAGTCGCACCAATGCGTGGGTGGATACTTTTAAAACGTCACGGCCACAGGCCAGCCCTTCAGAGATTTTTATTGCCATTACCACGGCAAAGCCCTGGCGGGCGCACCATAACCGCATTGCCGAAGGAAAAGCCCGGCAGGGGGAGGCCAGTGTGTTCTCTTATATTCTTGATTACGACTCGCCGGAAGTGGTGAGAGGCACGGATTTCCCTCAGGGGTCGCCCCATGCTTCAGACATTGCCATGAAGTTTAATACCGCCGCCCAGTTTGGGCCCAAAGCCGAAGCGCGCCTGCAAACCGCCGCCAATATGAGCACCATGTGGGCCAACTTCGCCCGGCATAGTGTTCCTTCTGCGCCGGGTCAGCCAGCCTGGCAACCGTTTACGCTGGCAAATCGGGAAACCATGATCATCGATGCCCAGTGTCGTATGAAAAACGATCCGGAAAGCCTGGAACGTCAGTTCTGGGCTGACGAACCGCATGCCGACACCGAAGAGCCAATCAGTTAACCAACCGGGAGCTGTCTGATATGTCAGATGTAAAGACCACAACTCAAACTATATGGCGCCTGTTACTGGGGTGTGCTGTGATTATACTCGCGGGCTGCAGTACTTCGGCTCAACAGCCAGCAAAGGACCAGGAAACAGTTGTCCGGGATGCACTCATTGAGGATGCCGCTACTAAACCGGCAGCCTGGATTACTGCGCCGGGCGTTAACGACGCTAGTGCCGCCGTATTGTATTTTCGTCGCACCCTCACTCTTGACCAGCTCCCGGCAGAATTTCCGGTGCGCATTTCCGCCGATAATCGCTACCGCTTATTTGTTAACGGTCAGGTGGCCGGTGCCGGCCCTGAACGCTCCGATATCAACAACTGGCGGTACGACACGCTGGATCTCGCACCGTATTTGCAGGTGGGCGAAAACACGCTGGCTGTGCAGGTGTGGAACTGGGGAGAATTACGCCCGGTCGCGCAGTTCTCGGTCAGAACCGGCTTGCTGGTGGAAGGCTTAAGCGATGTCTCAGCCAGTGCTAACAGCAACGATAGCTGGCAGGTTTACCAAAATAACGGCTACGAGTTTATTGCCGTGTCGGGCGAAGAAGTGGGCGGCTATTATGCTGCGTCGCCAGGTGAAGCCATTCATGGTGATGCGCTGCCGCAGGGCTGGCAACAAACTGCATTCGACGATAGTGAATGGAACAGTGCTACCGCGCTGCGCCTACCGGTTGCCGATAAAGGCGTATCTCCGTTTGGTGTGGCCTTTGGCTGGCAGCTTACCGAGCATTTACTGCCGCAAATGGAAGAAAAACCTGAGCGCTTTGCAACGGTGCGTAAAGCCACTGGTGTCAGCGTGCCAGAGCAATTTGTGCAGGGGGAGGGGAGTCTGACCATCCCGGCCAATACCCAGGCCACCATTTTACTCGACCAGTCACACCTGACTAATGCCTACACCACGCTGACGACCTCTGGCGGTGCCAACAGCGAAATTACCCTGACCTACGCGGAGTCACTGAAGTATGCCGACGGCAGCAAAGGCAACCGTAACGAAATCGAAGGTAAAACCATTCATGGGCTGGTCGATAAAATCTATCCGGCGGGCCTGGCTGAAGAGTCGTTTCAGACGTTGTGGTTCAGAACCTACCGTTACGTTGAACTGGCCGTAACTACTCAGGATGAGCCGCTGACCATCAAAGACATGCACGGCGTATTTACCGGCTACCCTCTGGAGCTGAAAGCTGCCTTTAATGCCGACGCCGAATGGCTCGATGACATGTGGGAAATTAACTGGCGCACCATGCGTTTATGCGCCTTTGACTCGTATTTTGATACGCCGTATTACGAACAGCTGCAATATACCGGTGATACCCGAATTCAATCGTTGTTGACCCTTTATATGGATGGCGATGACCGGCTGTTCCGGCAGGCGTTGGTGCAGTATGCCAATTCTGTGAGTGCAGAGGGGTTAACCGCCAGTCGTTATCCTTCTGCCATGGATCAGTTTATTCCACCGTTTTCGCTAGTGTGGGTAATGATGGTGCATGACTACTGGATGCAGCGCGGTGATGAAGCCTGGCTCGCACAGTTTTTACCGGAAGTTCGCAACATCTTCAGCTGGTTTGAACCGCGTTTACGCGAAGACGGTTTGCTGGGCCCCATCGACTGGTGGCCATTTATGGACTGGGTACCCGAGTGGGACAGAGGGATCCCGCCGGGAGGTTTGGAGGGCGGCTCAACGCTGATTACTCTGCAGTATGCCTACGCACTGCAACAGGCGGCCAATCTGGAAGCCGCGTTTGGTGTAGCCGGACAGGCGCAACAATACCGTGAACAGGCCAAACGGTTACTGTCGGCAGTGAATCAACATAGCTGGGATCCAGAGGCTAATATGTACGCCGATAAGCCCGGCGAAAAGGTGTTCAGCCAGCAAACCAATATTATGGCGATTCTTACCGGTGCCATTGCTGAAGATAAACAACAGGCGCTGATGAGTAAGCTGCTGGATGAACCGGGCCTCGCTCAGGCAACTTATTATTACCAGTTTTACCTGTTTGAAGCCCTGCATAAAGCGGGCATGGGCGATCAGTATATTGAGCGTCTGGCGCCGTGGCAGGAAATCCTCGCGCTGGGACTCACCTCTACCCCTGAAAATCCGGATCCAACCCGCTCCGACTCGCATGCCTGGGCTGCTCACCCTAACTACGGCTTGCTAAGTATTGTACTGGGGATCCGCAGCGCAGCGCCAGGCTTCAGCGAGGTCAGTATTGCGCCGCAACTGGGTAACCTTGAAGAGGTAAGCGGTACCATGCCGCATCCGCTTGGCAGTATCGATGTGGCGCTGAACCGCGAAGGAAGTAGCGGGATCCGTGGTGTGGTAACACTGCCCGAAGGACTCACCGGTAGCTTCCAATGGCAAGGGCATTCGGTAACGCTGCACGGTGGAGAAAACAAGCTGGCGCTCGATTGAGCGCCTGTGGCGGGCCATGCTGTCGGGTTAATCCGTTGACCCGACGGTACGGATGACATCGTTGTGCTCAGTCTCTATACTCAGTGGTAAGGAATTCAGATGGGCGTAATAATGCCGCAACAAGGTGAAAATGGTACTGCCGCGAATCACTTCCTGACGGCATTGTGTCGCCAGTCGAGGCGGATTGGCGTTGATCCCAATGTTATTCTTAAGCAATTAAACATTCCGCGTAATATCATCAATAAGCCCAATGTACGCATACCCAGTGAGCAGGTGGCTGCTTATCAGAAAGCCATGTGGGATTTGCTTGGTGACGAGTCCATGCGACAGTGTTGCCAGCCGATAAAATCCGGTACTTTTTATATGATGGGTAAGCTTACGGTGCATCAGCCGACGCTGGAGAAAGCCCTGCAACTTGGCGCCCGCTTTTATAATATGCTGGTGCATGATGATTTCATTCGCTTAACGCAGGATGGTGAGAATACGGTACTGGCAGTAACCATTCTGGAACCTGAACTCGATCCGGAGTACCTGTTTTCAGAGATATGCCTGCTTGCCTGGCATCGCTTTGCTTCCTGGTTAATTGCCGATGCCATTCCGCTCACTGAAACGCGCTTTTTCTATCCGGCCCCTCGTCATGTCAGTGAATATGCGTATTTATACCCGGGCGTGCATAAATTTGAGTGTGACGAACTGGCGATTGTCTTTCCCACTCGTTACCTGGCTAACCCGGTAAAACAAACCGATGCCTCGTTAAAGTCGTTTATGGAGCGTTGTCCGCTGGAACTGTTCCGCCATTTTGAAGCCGATTACAGTTTATCTACCGAGCTTAAGCGAATGCTGGCCCGGGATCTCGCCAACTGCGATGCCTCCATTGATACCTATGCTGAACTATTGCATATGAACCGACGTACCTTAATGCGTAAGCTGAAAGATGAAGGCACTTCATTTCAGAAAATTAAAGATATTGTGCGGCGCGACAAGGCCATTTATCTGCTGGCCAACCAGTCTGTGCCAATCAATAAAATTGCGGAGTCGATTGGCTATTCTGATCCGGCGGTGTTCACCCGCGCGTTCAGAGGCTGGTCGGGTATTTCGCCCCGTGAGTACCGCGAGAAACACCGGGCATCGCCAATAACCAACACGTAAGGCTGTTAACCTTTATGGATCTGCAAACCCTGACAGCACAGGTAGAAAACCTCGGCACCGCGCCGCCTTTTGATAAATGGCATCCACCTTTCTGTGGTGATATCGATATGACCATCAAAACCGATGGCAGCTGGTGGTATATGGGTAGCCCCATTGGCAGGGAAAAACTGGTGAAGCTGTTTGCCAGTGTGCTGCTTAAGGAAGGCGATGAGTATTTTCTTAAAACACCGGCGGAAAAAGTGCGTATTCAGGTGGAAGATGCGCCTTTTGTGATTACCCAGTGGCACATCCACGACTCGGAAGCAGGCCCGGCCATTGAAGTGATCACAAACTTAGGGCATTCGGCGGTGCTGTCTGATGAGCATCCGTTGGAAGTGGATAACCGCAATCCGGAGCAGCCCCGACCGTATGTCACGTTGCACCGCGGTTTAAAAGCGCTGGTGCATCGCAATGTGTTTTATCAGTGGGTTGATATTGCCAAGCCCGCCATGGTTGACGGCAAACAGCACCTCATCATTTCCAGCGGTAACTGCCAGTTCAGTCTGGGCTGTTTATAAACCCGGCAGCTGACCGACAAATCATCTGTCAGCCAGCTTCGCTTGCTAGGGCTACTCGGTGGTTTGAGAAAGCAGTAACACCGGCCCTATTAACCCCGACTCGCGCAGCGGCGCGTCTGCGTAATACGTGTTGATAGTGGTAAAGGTATAGGTTTGTTCAGCCTCTGGCTGGTTGTCGCCTATCAGCCGGTTAACCCATAAGTTGGTTACCTTAATTTCAATCGTGTTGTCTCCGGCCTTTAGGTGCTCAGCGATATCCATGGCGTAGGGCGGTGTCCATAAAATACCGGCATCCTTTCCGTTAATGATGACCTGTGCGAGCTCTTTAACTTCGCCAAGGTCGAGTATCATCTGTTCATTATCTGCCGGGGCCGACTTAAGGGTTAACGTGTTGCTGTAGCTGGCCGTGCCCGAGAAGTATTTAATGCCGTCCGCGGCTGAATCGGCCCAGTTGCCCAGAGGATAGGGCATTGGCTGTTCCGGGGCTCCGCGGCCAGCCTGAAATTCCACCTGCCAACCCTGATTTAAGGTTGCTACTACCGTGGCGTTTTTCACCTTAAAGGCAGCTTGGGAGGGAGTGCTGTGATCAAACACAATATAGCCAGAATCAAATGGCAGTAATTCACGTTCTATCAGGCTGTATCCGGCTTGCTGTTGCACGGTTAATGGTGTGATGTCACCGGTTACTGCATTGTAGTGGCGGGCCGATTTGGCCTGAACGTTGAACCGCAGGGTGGCCGTTTCGTAGTGTGGCTTACGGTTGGTGTAAAAATAGATATCCTGCTCAGGGGTTTTACGGTGCACAAACATAATGGTGCTGTCTTCACGGTCGGTGCTGGCCGTAAAGTCAGGACGTACACCTGCCTTTTCAACCGCGTGTTGCACCGAGTCGGCAACGATTATCCGCCCTTTCCCGGTGTTGCCTGACCACAAGGCATCAGCAATCCGGCTGAATGCCTGTGGGTCGTCCTTTAGTGATGGAGATGCCTGGGGCTTTTGACCGGCAATGGTAGCGCCGGCGTTTACCAGTGTCTGCAGCTTTGTCAGCACTTCCAGGGTCATGTAACGGCTGGAGCCGCCCAGGTAAATCAGTTGGTAACGTTGCCCGCTTGGCGTTACCAGCTGGCCGTTATCAACAGTGAATAAATCGGTGATAACGTCACGGTTTACATAGTCGAATGCGTTATTGGCCGGTACGTCTTCAGAGGGAGCGTGGGCATATAAGGCGGTGAGCGGTGCTTCTTCCCCATAAAAATAAGCGACATCGGCGGCAAAACGCCCCTGTTGCAGCATGTAAGCATTACGGCTGATATAGGTCACCCAGGGTTTGGCGTAGTCGGCCCAGGTATCCAGACGATTAAAATACTGACCAAAGACAAACAAACTGAGCCCCGGTGCATTATCCAGTGGCTGATGCACCGATGTATGGATGATAGGGCGGTTTACTCCCAGAGCAAATTCCATGTCGATCATCGGGCGTAAATCGGCTGGTGAAAAGGCCCAAGGCGACGAAGCGGCAGTTAGTGACTCTGCGGCCACCAGATTCTGCCCGTATATATGTGCAACCGAAGCGGCTTCACGAATATCAGACCAATATTGAGGAGCGGGGCCGGTTTGCTTAGCAGTATCAAAAGCCCACATGGCGGCCATCGGAATATCAGCCGTGCGGCGCATACGCATGCCGTCGCCGATTGCCGGACGTTCGTTTTCCAGTGCTTCAGAATAATGGCGCATGCCGCGCTTATGTAACTCGGCGGTGATCACGCCATAGTGATTATCGGCCAGCATTTCAGCTAAGGTCAGGCGAAAATCATACAAGAACTGATCGGTTTGTTTGGCGTTATTGATGATGTCACCGGTCAGAGCCGGTAACCACGGCAACATATCGTAGCCCCGGCGGGCTTTGAACTCGCTGAACATAGCGGGGGTCCAGTTTGACGGGCCTACCTCAATGCTGTCGTTCAGCAGCGCCTGCAGACCATTATCGCCCCCCATGTTGTGCTCACCCGCAACCTCTTTGTAGTTATCCAGGTAGTGATTGATATACGCTTTAACTGCCGCCGGGTCGTATTTATCTACTTCCAACCCGGTCGCCTCAGGCGTAGCGGGGTGGTTTTCTTTGCCGGTCAGCGAATAGCCTATGCGCAGGACTTTCCACCGTCCCGACTCAGGCTGCCAGTTGAGGGTGCCATCGGCGTTGAGTTTATCGCTTAAGTCGATAACCTGGCTGACATCCGTGCCGCTTGCTTCATGCTGATAGGATAACGGGTAATAGTCGTGAACAGTGCCAAATCCTGCTTTGGTCTCAAAGCGGTGAACCTTAGGCTGACGATAAAACGCGACTTCCAATAACGGTGCATCCACTTCGCCGGGGTCGCCGGTGGGCAGCGTAAATCCACCCGGTGGTTTTGAACCCGGCGCCTTGGATGAAGGCATTTTAAATTTACCATCGGGGTTCGCTTTCATCACAATGCGTAGATAGCGAGCCTTGACCGCGTTGAAACTCACGGTGGTTTGCAGGGTAATCCCGGCGTCAAAGCGGGCTACATCGGTAAACTGGATGCCATCGGCACTGGCTTGTAACACCGGCTTTAACTGCGGCGGTAAAAACATACCGGGCATGGGGGTGGCAAGTGAGGCCGCTGCAACGGTTTGTAAATCCCCAAGGTCGAAGGTAACGATGAAGGGCATATCGGGGGTGGTTCTGCCGGTTGTGGCGGTATTATAGTCGCCGTCTGTCATGGCGCCGGTGTCGACATTTTCCGCTGCGTTGGTGGTGATATCCGCAATGGTCAGTTTGTCTTGTGTTGCCTGCGGATAGGCGACTACGGCTATGTCTTTATAATACTGCGGGGCACCATGTTTGGCCGCGGCTTCTTCTCCCAGCATAGTATCGCCGGAGGTATAGTTCTGAAATAAACCGGTTACGCCGTTTGGCGCAGTAAGCGATACGGGTGACTGGCCGGCAGTTACCAGGGTTTCAGTCCACACCAGTTTTTTCATGCCGTCTTTAGGGGCGACCCAGGGCCCACCGGTTTCACTCCAGCCTGGCGAAGCAGCAATGCCAAATTCAAAATTTTGCTCATCGCTGATACGCAGTGCCAATCGAAATTTTTCGGCCCAGTCGTCAGACATATACACTGAACGTTCATCGACCACTTGCGGGGTCATTAAGTGAGCATCAAAGTTTTGCACGCCGCCTATGCCGACTCTATCCATCCAGGCTAAATCTTTTTGAATACCGTCAGCCGTGACATTGCCGTTCATCCAGTGCCACCACACCAATGGCTTAGCCGTTTGCGGCGGCGAGATAAACTGTTGTTCCAGCTCGCTGGTTATGCCTGGCATACTGACCAGGCCGAGCATGAAAAAGACAGAAGAGATTCGCAAAGAACAACGAGCAGACATAAACACTTCCCAATACACATTAAGTAAAGTAATTGTATTGATAATGTTTATTTAAAGTAAAATAGGTAATCTTGGCAGAAGTATAGGCTCTGTTAATACAAAGCCGGCACGGTCAGGGACCGTGCCGTAGAGAGACATTACACAGCTTCGTAAGGCATGCCCACGTACTGACGGGCTATTACTTTCTGGCCTTCCTCATGGGTGAGGTAAAAGTCCAGTTCAGACTGCATAAAGCGGTCGAAAGTACCTTTGTCCATGCCATTCACTTCACCCTGATCAAAATCATGCAGCATGTTGCTCATCCACCAGGAGAAGCGTTCACCATGCCACACCCGGCGCAGGGCGATTTCAGAATACCGTTGCGGGGCCGCCATATCACCTTGTGCGTAGCGCTTCTGTAGCAGCTTGTACAAAGTTGACACGTCTGACGCGGCCAGGTTCAGGCCTTTGGCACCGGTGGGCGGTACGATATGCGCGGCATCCCCTACCAGGAACAGGTTACCCCATTGCATCGGCTCACACACAAAGCTGCGCAGCGGCGCGATAGACTTTTCGATACTCGGCCCGGTGATTAGCTTTTCTGCGCTGTCTTCAGGCAAGCGCTTTTTAAGTTCGTCCCAGAACGCTTCGTCTGACCAGTTTTCCACTTTGTCTGTAAGCGGAACCTGCAGGTAATAACGGGAGCGTGTGGAAGAACGCATACTTGCCAGGGCAAAGCCGCGCTCCGTCTTACAATAGATCAGCTCGTCACTCACCGGCGGCACATCGGCCAGCAGACCCAGCCAGCCGAACGGGTATACGCGCTCATGCTCGGTGCGTTTTTCTGCCGGGATAGTTTGGCGGGAGATGCCATGAAAGCCGTCACAGCCGGCAATATAATCGCAGTCGATGGTAATGGTTTCGCCGTCTTTAAACAGCGTCACCTGTGGCGCGTCGCTGTTAACGTTGTGCAGTTGCACATCCTGACTTTCATAATAGCTGGTGAGGCCAGCAGCTTCGCGAGCTTCCATCAGGTCGCGGGTGATTTCAGTCTGGCCATAACACATAACCGTGCTGCCCTCGGTCAGCTTGTTAAGGTCGATACGGAAACGTTTGCCATAGTAGGCAATGTCAAAGCCGTCGTGCACGTGGCCTTCCTCGTCCATGCGCTGGTTTACTCCCGCTTCACGAACTAAATCAACGAATCCCTGCTCAAGAATCCCGGCGCGGATACGGCCAAGCACATAGTCCGGGCTGACGCGCTCCACAATAATGTTGTCGATGCCCGCTTTATGCAGCAATTGCCCGAGTAATAAACCTGATGGGCCTGAGCCAATAATGGCAACCTGTGTTTTTGTGTTCATGTGATGACTCCCGGTGAACCAATCAATTCTGATAATTCGATAATGGAAGACGCGAGCCACAATTGTTATTCACTTCTGCGTTAAAGTGTTGTACTTTTTAATCACATGTTAATTTTTTGTCATGGTTGGTAGCAGCTGTGCGTGCACCCGGAGAAGCGCTTTGACCACAACGCAAAAGCAGATCCCGTTTTATGATCTCTACGGTGAGTCTTTCATGCGTATGCAGCCGGACTTTGTGCATCTGGAGGATATTCAATCGCGCAGTGCCGATTTAGGCTGGGAAATTAAACCTCACCGGCACGCTAACCTGGCCCAGATCATATGCGTATTCGACAGTCACTGGCAGGTGCAACTGGATGACGAGGTGCATAACCTGTCGGGTAACTGGGTGGTTACCCTGCCACCGGGTGTGGTGCACGGTTTTCACTTTGCGCCGAACACCAAAGGGTTTGTGCTATCCATTAATGCTGATGTGATTAGCAACATGGAAATGGGCGAAGACATCAGCGCATTTAATCAACTGGTATGGTTGCCACAAACCATTGAATTTCGCAGCGCCCGTCAGGCGGAGCGTTACTTTAGTTACCTGATGATGTTGGCTGATGAAATGCACATCAGCGATCCTGGCGCCTCGACGACTATCATGCTGCTATTAAAATTATTGTTTATCACCATTGCCAGGCAGCGCCAGCTTGACTCTGTGCAAAGCGGGCCCTCTGGCCGCGAAAACCGTATTCTGCTGGGCTTTCGTGAGCTCATCGATAAGCACTATCAGGATCACCTGACCATTGATGAATACGCCGAAAAATTGTTTGTTTCAGTGTCTACCTTAAGCCGTATCTGCCGCCAGCAGCTCTCGCAAACACCAAAACGTTTGGTCCATCAACGCCTTATCAGTGAGGCACGGCGGCGGCTAATTTACACCCGGCAGACCCTGGATGAGATTGCCCTGACACTGGGGTTTAAAGACACCGGCTACTTTTGCCGCTTCTTTAAACAAATGGAAGGCACTACGGCCGGTGAATTTCGCCAGCAAAAGCGTAAATAATGATAAGATTAATTGCTTTACAATGTTGTAATACAACTCGTTGCTGAATCTAATTACCTGTAATATAGGGATTTTTATTTGCTTTTTTGTTTTTCAATGCGTGAATGTAAAATATGCAATATAGGAAAAACTAATGGTGTTTTGCAGTTTTCTAAACTGCAAGGCCAGCTTAGGTGGCGCATACTGTGTGATAAATGATAACCGGGCTCAGTGTTACACCGGCAACAGTGTAATTGTAGATTTTAATCTGTAAGTTGTACTTTTTCGTCATTATGGTTGTCTGGAACAGCTGAACGTTTGCTAAATCAACAGGTTGCTACCCAACAGGCATAAGTGAGCAACCCATACTCAGGAGCAGGCCATGAGCCAATTTGTTGTGGATGCTGACTGGTTGCACTGGCATCAGTCACCATCGGTACCCGCTTACAACGTACCAGAAGGCGCGGTGGATGCGCATTGTCATGTGTTTGGCCCGGGCGATCAGTTTCCCTTTGCGCCACAGCGTAAATACACCCCGTGTGATGCCTCAAAAGATCAGCTGTGGGCGTTACGAGACTACCTCGGCTTCAGCCGCAACGTCATTGTGCAGGCTACCTGCCATGGCGCGGATAACCGTGCGCTGGTAGACGCGCTGAATCATTCCAATGGCCTGGCCCGTGGCGTAGCAACGGTGACAGCAGATATTACCAGTGCAGAACTGCAAACCCTGCACGAAGCAGGGGTACGCGGTGTACGGTTTAACTTTGTAAAACGCCTGGTTGATGCGTTGCCATTTGATTCCCTTGCCACTATTGCCGACAAAATAAAGCCTTTTGGCTGGCACATTGTGATTTACTTTGAAGCGCAGGAGCTGCCTGAGTTATATGACTTTTTTACCGCGCTGCCAACCACGGTAGTGGTTGATCACATGGGGCGCCCTGATGTAACCAAGCCCGTCGACGGCCCTGAGTTTTCGCTGTTTCTGCAACTGTTGGAGGAGAACGAAAACTTCTGGAGCAAGGTCAGTTGTCCGGAGCGAATCTCGCAAGTCGGGCCGGCCGGCAGTTACGGAGATGTGATCCCCTTTGCCAGAACCGTGGTCGAGCGTTTTCCTGATCGCGTGCTGTGGGGAACAGACTGGCCCCACCCGAATATGAAATCACACATGCCTGATGATGGTCATCTGGTGGATATGATCCCGAAGATTGCCACCACCGAAGCATTACAACGCAAATTATTGATCGATAACCCTATGCGCCTGTACTGGGCGGATTAACCCTGCACTGGCAGGTGAAAAAGAACACGGGAGATAAGATGAAAGTAATCGTAGTGGGCCCTGGTGCCTTTGGTATCAAACACCTTGACGGCCTGAAGAATATTGATAATGCCGAGGTTGTTGGCCTGGTGGGCCGCGATGCGGCAAAGACGCAAAAAGTGGCAGACGAATACGCCATCCCTAACGTTTATACTACCCTCGAAGATGCCCTGGAGTCGGATGCCGACGCCGTGATCCTGTGTACTCCTACGCAAATGCACGCCGCTCAGGCGATAGCCTGTATGAAAGCAGGTAAGCACGTACAGGTAGAAATTCCGCTGGCAGACAGCTGGGAAGACGCTCAGGAAGTGCTCAAAGTGCAGGAAGAAACCGGCAAGGTGTGCATGGTAGGTCATACCCGTCGTTTTAATCCATCGCACCAGTATGTGCACAACAAAATTACCGCCGGTGAGCTCAACATTCAGCAAATGGATGTGCAGACTTACTTCTTCCGCCGCAAAAACATTAATGCCAAAGGCGAGCCGCGTTCATGGACCGATCACCTGCTGTGGCACCATGCCGCTCACACGGTAGACTTGTTTGCTTACCAGGCAGGCAGCAAAGTCGTTAAAGCGAATGCGATTCAAGGCCCGATTCATCCTGAATTAGGCATTGCCATGGATATGTCTATCCAGCTGCTGGCTGAAAATGGCGCGGTGTGTACACTGTCTTTATCGTTTAATAACGACGGCCCACTGGGCACGTTCTTCCGCTACATCTGTGACAACGGCACCTACATTGCCCGTTATGATGACCTGGTTGACGGCCGGGAAAACGCCATTGATGTGTCGCAGGTAGATGTATCGATGAATGGTATTGAGCTGCAGGATCGTGAGTTTGTCGCCGCCATTAACGAAGGACGTGAGCCAAATAGCAGTGTTGCCAAAGTTTTTGACTGTTATCGTGTACTGTATGAGCTTGAGCAGCAGCTAAACGCTCAATAATTATCTCAGTAAACCGAAGGGATTAGCGCTATGTTACAACGCAAACTGGCTGGCCGCCTGGTATCCGAAATTGGCCTGGGGTGTATGAACCTCAACCATGCTTATGCCAAAAAGGTCGATCAGGCCACGGCGACCAGCCTGCTGACCAAAGCTTATGAGGCGGGTGTTACGCATTTTGATACGGCAGCACTGTATGGTTTTGGCAGTAACGAAAAGATGGTTGGTGAAGCGATTAAGCCGTTTCGTAAAGATATCTTTCTGGCCAGTAAATGCGGCATGACCGGCGTTAATGGCAAGCGCACCATTGATGGCCATCCGGCCACCCTAAAGGCGACTCTCGATACTGCTTTAACCAGCCTGCAAACAGACCATATCGATCTTTACTACCTGCACCGCATTGATCCGGATGTACCGGTAGAGGAAAGCGTGGGTACCCTGGGTGACATGGTTAAAGCCGGCAAAATAGGCGCGGTGGGGTTATCGGAAGTGTCGGCTGAAACGCTGCGAAAAGCCCATGGCGAATATCCCATTGCGGCGCTGCAAACCGAGTATTCCCTGTGGACCCGTAATGCAGAGATCGCAGTGCTCGATGCCTGTAAAGACTTAGCTGTAGACTTTGTGGCATTCAGTCCGCTGGCGCGAGGTTATCTTGCTGGTGGCGTCGATCCGGCCAGCATGGGCGACGGTGATATCCGTAAAGGGATGCCCCGATTCCAGGGCGATAACTGGGCTGCTAACCAGCAGTTGTATGCCGACTTTGCATCACTGGCGGCCTCTGTAGACATTACTCCGGCACAGTTAGCCATGGCCTGGGTATTGGCGCAGGGAGAGCACATTCACGCATTGCCGGGTACCAGCAGCGAAGCACATCTTGTGGAAGATTTACAGGCCAGCGGCATGCAACTACCGCCGGAATTGCTGGTGAAGGCCGATGAGCTGATTAATCGACAGACGGTGAAAGGGGCTCGTTATCCGGCCGGCGCTCAGGCCGACATTGATACCGAGGATTTTACCGACGAGTAATCCTAAATCAGTTCACCCATTCCGGGTGAACTGACTTTCTTGCCAGGCTAGCGTTCCGCCAGCGCAAGGGCAGCATTAACGGTAAACAGATAAAGCCCGCCCACGTTGATCACATACTCATTTTCGCCCCACAGGAACGGCCAGTTTTCTTTATTTTCCGGCAAGTCCGGCTTCAGAATTAATACCCCCGGCACGATAGCGCCACTGATAAACGAGTAGTCAGCCCGGTTCATACCATACGCCACTTTTTTCGACACCGTACCGACATTAGAAACAAAAGAAATGTCGGAGTCCGGATGGGTGCCGTACAGGTAGTCAAGAGAACGGTAAATTAACTGCGCATCGAATAAATCAGGAAAGGCAGTGTGCAGGTAGTATTGCGTAATGGCCATCTGCAAAATGGTGCCGTTGCCCGCCCAGCCGTACTCGGTAATGGTAACGCCGAACGGATTTTTGCTGGTGGCGGCTTCAAGGGCCGGTTTGTATTTCTGGGCCGCCCGGCGAATGCGCATGGCGTAGGATTTGTCCATGTGCGGTAAGGCGCGAATGGCAACCACCGCAGCACGGCTGAATTCCGCTTCGATATAGGGCAGTAAGTCTTTTACGGCGCGTTGGTAATGCTGGTCGCCGGTGGTAATAAGCAACTCTACCGCGGCTTTGAGTTTTTCTTCTTCCAGACCACCGCCGGTGGTATTACCCACCTTAAACATATCCGGTGCGTGGTCTGCTTCCTCCTGCCATGCGGCAATAGCGGTATCGCGGCAATCCGCCGCCAGGGCCGGATTGTAGTCGGCCAGGGCCCGACTCGCTGCGGCCAGTGCCGCCATAGAGCCGTAGTTGAGCGGCGTGGATTTGCTGGTAAATGCCCAGCGGTCGTCAAATACGCCGCTGCGAATACCATTTGACTCGGTATCGCTCAGGGCCGGATCGTAAATAAGATTATCGGTCATGGTGAGGCCGTCGCCAAGGTGGGTATACTGGCTTAAATCCGGCACAATAATGCCAGGAATTGCGTGACCTACCGCTTTATACTGCGCCAGCAATGCCAGACTGCCGTGCTCTATTTGCTGTAACAGATCGGGCTTACCGTCCGGCACGTGAATATCTACATATTTACGCTCGTAGTCGACCAGCGTGGTATCGCGGGTCAGGCCAAACTCTTCCCAGGTCTGCACCAGTGAGGTAATGGTGTGATACTGTGTTTGGGTACGAATATCGTAGTCGCCTGCATCATACCAGCCGCCCACATTAAGCCCGGGAATATGCTCCCCCGGTTCGTAAGGCGTATCGGTAGTGGGGCCCTGAGCATATAAATCAAAGTGGGTGTGATTTACCGGTGCCTGCAAAGCATCATCCAGGTGAGAAGCGCCATGCCACACCCGGTATGCCTCGTTGATCAGCATGTGATCCATCTGTACCGGGAAATAGTGGTCGAGGGTAGGGTGCCAGGCGTTATCCAACACCGAGGCATCAATCGAAAATGGCGCGGTGGTGGTTTCGCCATAGCGCAACTGGTAAACACCGCTGGTGGTGACATCGCTGAAATCAAACACTGCATACTGATAGCGGGTGTAGTTGTCTTGTTTTTCAGGCTGGCGCTTTTTAACGGTTGTTGTGGTGCCGTCGGCGTTAACCCGTAATAACTCGGCGTCGCCGGACAGTGAGGCTCTGGCATCCAGCTCGATGACTGCCCGCTTGGTTTGTTGCGGCAGGTAACCTACCTGCGAATGGCCAATAACCGGGGCACGTAACCAGCTATCATCGGTACTTGCCGTTAGCTGCCATTTTGCCAGCGTACCGCTCTTGCCGGCTGGCAGCAGACCGCGCACCACATACCAGCCGTTCTGAGCCTTAGCACGCCCGTCATAAAGTGCCAAAGGTAGCGACTCTGATACAATAGACACCCGTTTCTGCGGGCTCTCCGGTGCGAGTACCAGGTGTTGGCCTGTGGCCAAAGGCTCCGGCTCATGCTGGTCGATGATTTCTTTTACGCCAGTGGGATAAAGCGGGAAGCTGCCGGGTTTGCCATCGGCCAGAAAGCTGGTTTCCATATAAATAGCCGGTAAGAATTCCATATTAAACCCGGCTTTACCTTCCAGTGCGGGTGGTAACGGGTTGGGCGATGTCAGAGTAATTTCAACACCGTTGTTTATGGGCCTGGCGGTAATGGTGTAGGTAAAATCAAACTCCGGATACGCGAGAGTGGCGCTAATAATGCCCGACGCCTGATCAACGTTGCGCTCAACAAAGGTGGGAATGGGATCCCACTGTTCAGGGGTTGCACTGAGCCGCACATCCCCATTGGTTGCGGTGCGCTCACCAAAATGAATCAGCTCAACACCACTAATTTTTGAATCACCAAATAAACCGTTGTACCAGTTGCTAAACACCACTACATCCAGACTCGGCTGACTGAAATACTGCTTATCATTAAGCTTCGGGGTGGCAGACAGAGCCATGGTTGATGCGGCTGAAAGTACGCTGGCAATAGCGACAGCAAGAAGTGGTTTTAACACGCAGTTTCTCCTCTTTTAATTGTAAATAAAAGGTTATCAAGCTGGCGGGCAATTAAAATTACGGTATCGGTTATTGGTATTGTGATTTCGTCAGAGGACAGGATTGAGAGAAGTGAACAGGACTTTGGAGTAAAAACGAATAGCAGAGCACTGCAATTGGGATGGGTGAGCCTAAAAAACGCTGACAGTCGCTTGGTTAACTTTTGAATACACTGACTTAGGCTATTAGAACCATTGGACGGGCAAGGGATACTTTACTGGCTAATTCAGAGTTGTTGATGGAAAGACTTTCTCCATCGGTTTGGCGTTACACCATAGCGCTCTTTAAATTTCTCTCTGAAAATGAGGACTGAACTAAATCCTGTTTTTGCGACAACCTGATCAATCGACAAATCCGTGGACTCCAGCAGATCCTGAGCCAGATTTAATCTCTCCGCGCTCAGCCAGTCGCCAAACGTCATTCCGGTCGCCTTACTAAACTTTCTGGTGAATGTACGGCGGGTCATCATTACGGAATCGGCCAGTTCATCCAATGTGTACCTGCGGTCAATATGACGCCTTATGTTATCCATCAGTAGATTTATACGCGAGTCGGATGTCGTTACAGGTACAGGTTGATCAATAAACTGAGCCTGCCCGCCATCTCTGTATGGCGGAACAACCATTCTTCTGGCTACTCGATTGGCTATCGTACTGCTGTAGTATTTGCGAAAAATGTAAAGGCAACAATCGATACCTGCCGCAGTTCCGGCAGAGGTGATTACTCCGTTATCTTCAACATACAACGCATTAGAATCAAGCGAAACTTCCGGGAAACGATGAGTAAAATCCTGCTCTAATTCCCAATGTGTCGCAGCTCGCTTCCCTGCTAACAAACCGGCATAAGCCAGGACATAAGCTCCCAGACATAAACCAACAATTAATGCGCCTCGCTTATAAGCATTACGAAGCGCATTAACCAGTGCCTGATTAGGGCGTTCATCAATTGTCCGCCAGTAAGGCACAATAATAATATCACAGTGCTCTAGTGTATCCGGTTGTGCATCCGGGTGAATTTCCATACCGATATCAGATAAAATTGGACCCGGCTCTCCGGCTACAAAATGAAGCTTGAACAAAACTTCATTTAACGTCTCGTGTCCAAACACTATGCTCGGAACAGAAATATGGAATGGACTGAACCGATTAAAAACCACGACTGCGACAGTAGGGACAGTTGTATTTATGCAAGCATTCATTGGTATTTCCATTAAAGACATCACAGAGCATTTTGTATACGCAACTCTGTGTTGACGCGCAAAAATGTCAGATTTGCAATTGCTTCATAATATCAGCTTCATTGAAGTGCGCTCGTTTTTCAATCAGCTTACCGTCTCTTACTGTAAGCAGCATCATTAAAGAAAAGCGTACCTTTTTGTGAGTAGGCTGAATATCATGCATTGGCGAACTATGAATACCTTCAAAAGTCATGTAACAAGCAACTTTGTCACCATCGGCAAATACGTCGTGTAGCCGAAAAGTAAAGCCCGGAAAGCCATCCATATTTCCTTTTTCCTGGGCAAGAAAGCCATTCAGATCTAATGGTGTATCCAACTGTGAGTAAAAAGTAAACTGCTCATGGCACATTGCTGCAACGGCATCATAGTCATTCGCCTCAATAGCCTCATAAAAAGCCTTTACCAGCTCGATATTCTTTGCAAGGTTCATTATAAACGTTCTCCTGAAAACACAACTAAAGCGCTACTGTTTCACCATCTTCAGGTACAAACACAATATCACTGAGCAGGTTTGCCCGAGCGTAGTCACGCACTTCCTGTGTAGTCACCAGTGCATGGTTTACTGCACCCATATGGGTTGCCACAATTTTAGCTGCCGGAAGGACCTGGTGTGTTTTTAAGACATCCTCCTTACCCATAATAATTGGGCCAAAACCCAGTACATGTGCCCAGCCAGTGTTCAGGATGACAACACCCGGTTGCTCTCTCCTCATGGTTTCTTCAACATCATCAGTCCAGATTGTATCGCCTACCACGTATAGCTTTTCTTCATCGGGATGAGAGAAAATAACGCCTGTTACTTCACCCAGGATGGCTGCCATCTGCTCATGTTGGAAAGCGGCTTCAGAACCATGCTGGCAAGCAGTACGGGTAAATGAAATACCGTGATAATTGCTCTCTTCGGAGAAGATTTTGACATTGGTAAAGCCTTGTGAACGCACAATCGCCTCATCCCCTTCGTGCTGAACAAAAATCAGCTTATCTTTCGGAATTGAGTTAACAGCTGTTTCATCCCAGTGATCAGGGTGGGTATGCGTGAGTAAAACTGCATCAACATTGATGATGTTGTCGATCGGTTGTGGTAGCTCAACCAAGGGATTACGCAAGTGCGAGTTTACTGTGCCTTCGAACCCCGGATAAGTCTCTTGGGGGGCTAACATCGGGTCAATTAAGAATGTTTTGCCCGCGAAATCGATAATTTGAGTGGCATTGCGGATTTGAGTAATTTTCATGATAACGCTCCGATTAGCGGTGTTTATTTCAGTGGTATCATTCTAGGTGAGAGTAAATGCGTCAAAAAGTGGCTTAAGGGACATGTAAGGATGTTATCGGGACAAAAGCAGGTTTAGAATTTAACCGGCACACCGTTTTTTCGGGGGGAGGTAATTACCCGGGACATTGGTGTCGATTCAGCCCGTTTTCCTTTGCAAGGCTAGCAGCGCCACGGCTATTTCGAATCTGTATTACCTACCAGCAGGCGTCAGTGACAGCAGCAATGCAAACGCTTGCCACTGACGGCACAAAAAGAGAGTTAAACCTCGCAGCGGATGTGTGGCTCTATGTCCTGCAGGTAAAATTCATAGAGGGACTTATGCAGGTCTTTGTCGAGCGACGCTAACTCCGCGATGGCGGCATTTTGCGATACCTGTCTGGCAGAGCTGGCACCGGGTATAATCGCCGATACGGCTGGATGGTCGAGGATCCAGCGCATGGCAAACTGCGCCATGTTGAGGGATGCCGGTTTAAAGTCTTGTAGCTGTTTAACCAGTGCCAGACCTTTATTGAACTCGATACCGCTGAAGGTTTCACCCACGCTGAAGGCATCGCCGTCTTTATTAAAGTGACGGTGATCGCTGTCGGCAAATCGGGTGTGCTGATCAAACTTACCGGTTAACATACCACTGGCCAGCGGCAGGCGTACGATTATCCCCACCTGTTGCGCGGCGGCCTGATCGAGCAACTCGTTGACCGGGCGCTGGCGCATCAGGTTAAAGATGATTTGCAGTGAGGTGAGGTCGACGTGCTGCAAACAAATATGCGCTTCGCGCAGGGTTTCCACACTGGCGCCAAAGTGTTTAATGTGGCCTTCTTGCTGCACTTCACGAAGCCAGTCAAAGATAGCGCCTTCGCTGAGTACCTGCTCTGGAATACAGTGCAGTTGCAGTAAGTCCAGGCTGTCCCGCTGTAATCTGTCCTGGGCGCGTTTTACTGAATCGCGCAGGTCCTGCAGGGAATAGCCATCCGGGTAGGTGCCTTCGCCGCGGCCATATTTGGTGGCGATAACCGCATCGGGTGCAATAGCCGCCAGTACTTCGCCCACATAGCTCTCACTTTGCCCGGTGCCATAAACATCGGCAGTATCGAAAAACATAATACCGCCGGCAACCGCTTGCTCGAGTATGGCTTTTGCCGTGGGCTCGTCAATGGGGCCGAAATCGCCACCCAGCTGCCAGCAGCCCAGGCCAACTTCACTAACTTCAAGCCCGGATGCGCCCAGCAGACGTGATGGGATGGATTTGACTGACATTGAATCTCCTCTTGGTACTTCGGTGAATGTGTGGTTTATACGTTATCACTCACGAAAGGGCCTCGGCCTTTTGTGGCGTGGCGCAGTAGCGGCGTATAAAATCGTAGTGAGCGGGCAACTGAGCGACGGCCTGAAGCACCTGCTGACGTTGCTGCTGCATGGACTGATTAAGTTGTGCATCAGACAGCATGGCCGCGGCAGGATGGTAAGAATCCGGCGTTACGCCCTGGCCCAGCATTACCTGCGCCCAGGAGTCTACCCGGAACAGTTCATTCTGCTTCTGAAACGCATGCGCCTGCTCTTTAAATAAGGCAATGCGCGTTTGCAGCGAATCCGGGACAGTCATGGTTTTACAATGCTCCCAGAACGGGCTGTCGTCGCGCTGGGTGACGTGATAATGCAGAATAATAAAGTCGCGTATGCGTTCCAGCTCCAGCTGGGTTTGCTGGTTGTATTCGTCTGCCAGCGCCTGGTTATTACCGCCGTGAGGAAACAACTGCATAAACCGGGTGATGCCCATAATCACTAAATGAATGCTGGTGGACTCCAGCGGCTCCACAAAGCCACTGGCCAGACCCAGCGCCAGACAGTTGCGGTGCCAGGCTTTGTTACGCCGGCCGGTTTTAAAACGCAGGGTTCTGGGCGTGGTAATCGCCTCGCCCTTAACGTTTTGCATAAGCTGTTCGCTGGCTGCGTTGTCATCCATAAACGCGCTGCTGTAAACGTTGCCATTACCAGTACGGTGCTGCAGCGGAATTTCCCACTGCCAACCGGCATGATGTGCGGCAGAGCGGGTAAAGGGCGCAGCCGGTGTAGTGCTGGTGGTTTGCACGGCACAGGCGCTGTCACACAGTAACCAGTGCGACCAGTCTTCATAACCGGTGTGCAGGGTTTCCTCAATCAGCAGCCCTTTAAAACCGGTGCAATCGATAAAAAAATCACCTTCAATCAGCTCGCCACTGGCCAGTCTGAGCGCTTTAATATCACCATTATCATGTTGCAGAACCTGGCTGATCACCCCATCGCAATGGTTAACGCCGAGGTTGTAGCAAAAGCGCTTTAAAAACGCTACGTAATTGCCGGCATCCAGGTGATAGGCATACTGAATATTACTTTGCGCTGAGGTGGCAAACTTGTGCTGACGAGCGGCTTCGAGCTCAAAGCAATAGTCACCATAGTCGCCCTCTAAGCCGCGGGCTTTGGCGCTCAGATAAAAATGCACAAATTCAGCCAGCCAGCTTTGCTGACCGGTCATACCAAACGAGTGAATGTACTGTTCACCAATGCGACCCCAGTTTTCAAACTGAATACCCAGCTTAAAGGTCGCGGCGGTGGCACGCATAAAGGCTTGCTCGTCTATTTGCAGCAATTTATGAAAGGTACGTAAGGGGGGAATAGTCGCTTCTCCCACTCCAATGGTGCCAATGGTGCTGGATTCCACCAGTCTGATATTAACCAGTGGCCCCATTTTGCGGGCCAGAGCGGCAGCGGCTATCCAACCTGCGGTGCCGCCGCCGGCTATTACTATTTTTTTTGGTGGTGTTGTCATGAGCTGCTACTTATTTAACTGGTTGATAATAATAGCGCGTAAACGCCGGGCGGTGACTTCGTCTATGTTGCCCAGTACGCCTTTACCTGACTCGGGTAAATGGGCATGGGACAGGTTGCTATCGCCAAACACGTAATAGTCGAACAACGCCTTAAAAGCCGCTTTTTCACGCTCGGGCCTGTCGCGTATGGCCAGCATGGCATGGAACAGTGCCGGCATGCCAGAGCCAGCCAGCGATGGTGCCTGCGACCACCAGTAATTCACCAGTACATTGAAGTTGCTGAGGCCTTCTACCTGATGCCACCACATACTGGGGATAAAAATGCCATCGCCCGGTTCAAGCTCGGCAATCTGCGCGTGCTCAAGGGCTTTGGCAAATCGTGGATAACGAGCAAAGTCGGGCTGATGGAAATCCACCATGCTGATCACCTGGCCGCCCGGCGTGCGTTCTACCGGGCCGGGATACAGATTAGCTATTTGCTCTGGCGGAAAGACGATAATTCTGCGCCGGCCAGCCACACAGCAGGCAATGTTTTCCATATTGTCGAAGTGACAGGATGCCAGCGACTGATTACCCACCCAGATACTTACCAGCGGGTCATACTCCGCATTGGGATTTAGCTGCGCAGGCTGGCTAAAGCGCACGGCATCCCTGAGACCCGGAAAAAACTTATCCAGTGGTGCCGATGCCATATAAAGGGATTCGTCCTGCGGTTCTCCGGCAAGTTCATCTAAAAACGTATCGACCCGGCCGGTGACACTCTGATAATTCAGCGAGCTGGCATCTTCGGTATAAAAATAGCGGCCGTTAATGCTGGCAGGGGCCCGGTAAATCATCGATGGCCGGCCATTATAAAAGGGCTTCAGATAGGCGGCACTACTTTCGGGGCCTGATGCTGAGTGGCGGGTAAGCGCCCAGTCTTTAGCGATACCACGTAAGACAACCGGTTGAGCAGCCTCAGCCAGTGTTGTAGCGGCTGGCGCACTCCCTGCGGCTATTTCCTTCACCGCGGTGCTGATGGTCGGCAGACTCTCAGGCATAAGCCTGCAGCTCCTCGTGTTTGCGGATGTTTTTCAGGTCAATGAGGGTCTGGATATTATTCAGTGATGTCATGGCCAGATACAGCCCCTGCAGATAATTGTGCTGATGCAGGGTGAGTAAATCGGTGGCTGACAGGGCTGCGACTTTTTCCTCGCTGACTGCAAAATGGCCGCCGAGAGTGTGTTTGCTGCCATCAACCAGCTCAATGTCTACGGTCATGGGTTCCAGTAGTCCCATAGCGTGCCACATATTCACCATGTCACTGGTGACCTGCACGCCATTATGGATCACCGCCAGTATTGAACTGATGCGGTTTAAGTAGTCGGAGTTACCCCCCTTGGGTAAAAACAGCGGTTTGCCCTGCTCGGTGGACAGTTTGGGGTGATTGGCATCTACATGGACCATCACCTGATTACCATTTTCATGCAGACCAATGGCAAAAGGGCCGCGGGCGACCGTGGCTGGCACATAGTCTGCCGCCCAGCCGGACTGTTGACGCAGGGCCTGGTAGTTTTCCGGCAGGGTTTCATTAAGAAACAGGTTTTCGCCGGCTTCCAGCCCGAGTAATGCCACCATGGTAAAATCGCTGGCGGTTTTGTCGGTGGGATAAAACAGCACCGGATAGTGTTTAATAACGTTGGCCAGCTCAGTGGCAAACACCGGAACAGAAGCCACATTGTCGCCGAAGTCGGCGCTGTAGTGGGGAATAACACGCAGTTCTTTGTGCGTCACATTATCAAGCAGGGTGTAATTGTTATTGTCCATTGCTTACCTTTTTTAAACGTAAGAAGGCCACCGAAGTGGCCTTGTGTTACTTAAAGCGGTGATCAGAAGGTGTACCGGGCGCCTAACTGGTAGCGCGCACCGAGGTCTTCGAGATACCACAGCTGGTTAGCGGTTCGGCCATGTTCACGGCTGTTTTCGCCGGTAATATTGATGCCTTCCACAAATACCGTAAGGTTGTCATTAACAGCATAACTGACGTTCGCATCCAGCTGATAATAGTCCTCAATATAAGCCGGGTTGTTAGACCCTTTATAGTTAGCCCGGTTGAGGAATTCATCACGCCAATTGAGGGCAAAACGTGCCGTCCAGCCGTAGTTCTCGTAAAGTAATACGAGGTTGGCTGTGTCACTTAGTCCCGTCAGGGCAAACTGCGAGACATTCGGGTTGCCGGTATTATCGAATCCTATGTCACCCCGCACAATGGTGTAGTTAGCCTGCACACCAAAGCCGGTTTCACCGAAGAAGTGCTGTACAGCCAGCTCGGCACCGTACAGTTTGGCTTCTTTGTTGTTTTGTGGATAAGAGGTACGGAATACCAGCTCCGGATCGCCTTGCTGCGGGATAAGATCCCATCCCGGCGTTTCACCTAACTGCAGAATTTGCTCGGCAGAACCGGTGTAGTCATCGGCACCATTAGGGAACGCTTCAGGTTGTTCAAGCAATACCATCATCGCGAACAACGAGGTATCATCTACCGCAAAGCCGCGCTCACGAAGGGCTTCAGCAGCGGCGATAGCGCGCGGACCTGAGGTTTGATCCTGGATACCAAAGAAGGTTCTGTCCTGCTGGCCGGTACCAATAAAGTTGGCAACCCGTTTCTCAAAGAAACCAAAAGACGCGTAACTGCTGTCGTCGTAGTAATACTCAAACGACAGGTCGAAGTTATCCGACTCCAGCGGTAACAGCCCCGGGTTGGATGACGACGCCGTTGCTCTGGCACCATTGATAGTTGAGCCGGTTAAACCAAAGCCACTCGGGGAAACCCGCAGTGAGCCATAGCCTGCACGGGCAATGGTTTTACTGTAGGAGAACCGGGCTTTAATGTCGTCGGTCAGCATAATGTCAAAATCAAGGCTGGGCAGCAGGTTGTCGTAATCAGCGTCAACCGAGAGCGGCTGCGCTGATGTTGATGGATCGGTATACAACGAGAAGTCGTTGTTGTTTTCCCAAATCAGGTAGCTTGGCGGCGTAACCAGAGAGGTGGATTCCACATCGGTGGTTTCGTAGCGCATACCGGCCAGCACGTTAATCGGCATGTCGTTCCACTCGGCTTCAATGTGCACCTGGAAGTAAGCCGCCATGGTGTCTTCCTTAACCGTATCATTATTGGAAAACACGCTACTGACACCAAAGAAGTTTGCATCTGACGGATACAGGGCAATGCCTTCCCGCGCCAGCACTACCGGATCGGCAATAAAGCCGATGCCCTGGCTTTCGCCGATGTCGTAGTCGTCAAACAGGCCGCCCACATTGATTTGTTCCAGCAGGCCATCAGAGAATTCGCCTGGGTTGGCAATACCCCAGTTACCCAGCGTCATGTTGTCACCGGCAGTCTGACGGGCGTTCATTTCCATTGCCCGGCCTTCGGCGCCAAACTGGAATTTGCCATTATCCATGTAGTAGGTACCGTCAAATTTAAACTGAGTGATTTCGGTAACCTGAGAAGCGTGACGGAAGCGCAGAATGGATGAGCCAACATCGCCCGCATCCACTGTGCCGTTGTTATTGCCCCGTAAGGAGTCGTCGTACACGTTGCGGTAGCTGGGCAATTCGCTGTCGTACCACCACTCGCGGGATGCCACCGACGGCGCACCGATGCCCACGGCAATTTCACCGGTTGCCAGGTTATCGCTGGGACCGCTGGGTAAGCTTTCCATTTTGGAATTATGCACGTCAAAGTTTAGCGACAATGCATCGCTTACGTGGTACACCACATTGAAGCCAAGTGAGTTCAGGGTGTTGGTTTGTTCACGATACTGTTGCTCGTAACCTTCATCCACAGTGCCGTTATAATTTTCGGCAATGTAGATGGGCGTTGCCACCGGGCCATCATCAAAGATAACGCTGGTGACGTTCGAGCCGTTTTGTACCCAGTTAGTGATTTCGCCGCGATGTTCGGTGATTTCGTTCTCGGCAAACACGTAGTCCAGCGTAGCGGTAATGTTGTCGGTGGGCGCATATTGCATGGTAATTTGCGCGTTAGTGCGATCCCGCTGGGTATCGGAAAAGGCGTACCGTAAATCGTTTGGACGAGCGTACAGCTGCCCGGCTTCGGGGATGTTCTGATAAATCGACATGTCGGCGTTGTTGAACAGCGTATCCGGGTCGTTAGGATCGCCCCAGGTACCAATGTTCCAGTCGTTAACCGTAGCCCCGGCGTAACCAGAGTCACGCTGTTGCACTACCGCTGCCACATTCACCCCGAAAGTGGCGTCTTCGTTGGTCCAGTTCATCAGGCCGGAAAGCTCTGGTGTAATGTCGTCACCGGCGCGGTTAGTGGTGTCGTGCACGGCTTTGGCGCCTACGGTGGCGCTAAAGCCCGGATTATCCAGCGGCCGTGCGGTAATGATGTTGATGGTGGCGCCAATCCCGCCGGTAGCGATGTTAGCCTTACTGGTTTTATAAACCTCTACGGCGCGAACACCGTCTGACGCCAGATTACCAAAGTTAAATGCGCGGGTACCGCCACCACGGGTAGTACCGTCAGCGCCACTGCCGCCGCCGTAGGTTTGTGCGGCGGGCATCATCCGGCCATTGAGGGTGATCATGTTATTCTCACCACCAAAGCCGCGCACGGTGACTTCGTTACCTTCACCGTTGGAACGGCTGATGGATACCCCGGTAATACGCTGTAGCGATTCAGCCAGGTTAGTATCCGGGAATTTACCTATATCCTCAGCGGAAATCGCGTCGACCACCCCCACTGAATTTTGTTTAATCGATGCTGCCTCGGTAAGACTGGACTTCAGGCCGGTCACTTCGATCACCTCGACCAAATCGTCATCCGGCGATGCCTGCTGTGCCATCGCCGGCAGCATTACGCTGGTGCCAAGCAGCAGCGATATACTTTGCGTAAGTATTGTTTTCTTGAACGGAAATTTAGATTTCATGTGTGCCCCATTATTTTCCTTAATCACTTGTTTACGACTTCCTTGCGTTGCTCCCTGGCTATCCTGGCCATGTAGTGGCGTCACTGCCGGACGCAAGCGTAAACAAACTGTTAACGAATGGTAACGAGGTGGTTTTTTGCGGCTATTATTTTTTTTCACAACGTAGTAGCTATTAATCGCGCTATTTTTCTTCAGTCACGTCTCTCTGGCGGGCAAATGAGGTGTTCGACTGGAATGAAATTTAACAATATTAACGCATTTTCTGTATCCACCTTGCTGCGTCTATCCCTTTACTTTAAAGGTCTGTCGGGAATGTATAGTTTGGGGCTATGGATTATCAAAAATTCAATATTTTACATTTGTTGCTAAATTGTAAAATCTTGCAATCTGTAAGTGCAACTCAACTTGCTGCATTGAAGGACAGGAACATGAGTACAAAACAGATTCAGATAAAAAAACTGGCTTTAGCAATTTGTGCAGGCCTGGGTTATACCGTAATTCAGCCCGCTCTGGCTCAGGAGCAATCACAAGATCAAACCGAGGAACAACAAGTCGAAGTGATTTCGGTAACCGGAACCCTGATTGAAGGTGTTAATCCGGTAGGTTCTAACGTTATCGGGCTTAACGAAGAAAAAATCATCGAGCAGGGTGTCACCTCGGCAACAGACGTATTACGCCGCATTCCGCAAATGCAGTCGTTCAATAGCGTACCCGAAAATACCTTAACGGCTTCAATTCCTTTTGAACCGCCTCAAATTCGCGGTATCGGTGGATTGAGTGGTATGGCAACACTGGTTATGTTAAACGGTAACCGTTTAGTGCCCGTTGGCCCGATGAACTGGGTCGACTCATCAATGATCCCGGCCAGCTTACTGGAGCGGGTAGAAGTTATTCCGGATGGCGGGTCGTCGATTTATGGTTCAGACGCCGTAGCTGGTGTGATTAACTTTATTCCCAAGCGTAATCTGGAAGGCGGAGAAATCAGTGTTCAGTATGGTATGGGTCATGGCGATTATGACCGGGTCGATGTATCCGGCGGCTTTGGCCACAGCTGGTCATCAGGAAGCCTGGTAACCGCATTTTCTTACGGTGACCGCAGTGCAATGTTCGGTAAAGACCTTGATTACATCAAAGAAGACCTGCGCGAAGATGGCGGTGCTGATTATCGTTCCAGTGCCTGTAACCCGGGCAATATTTTACTGGGTACTACCCTGTACGGCTTGCCTGGAGTTGATTCGGCGTCACCTAACTATTGCTCCAGTTATGATGAGCAGTCTTACTACCCTGAAGAAGAGCGCTACTCGATTTTTACCAGCCTGATTCAGGAACTGGGCGACAATACCGAACTAGACCTGATGGCCTATTACTCACGCCGTGAAGCCACCGATTACGACCCCACCGATGTGCGCTCATCAACCACGGTGACTTCTGCTAATCCGTACTTTGTGTCGGCCGAAGGTGAAACCGAAAACGAGGTGGCCTTTAGCTACGCCGACGTATTTGGCCCGGCGGGCAAAAATGGCTCGGTGTATGAGCAATGGCAAATAACGCCGACCCTGAAATTTACCCTGTCGGACAGTTGGAAGCTTAAAGCAACCGTTAACTATGGCGAGAGTAGTTCGACGTACAATGACGTTATGGTTAACTCTGAAGCCCAGGCCGCAGCGTTGGCATCGAGCGATCCTTCTACGGCTCTCAATCCTTACGATGTTTCGCAAACGCCGGATTCGGTGCTGGCACAAATTGCTGACTGGCGTCAGTTTAATTCTACCGATCAGTCGCTGGCGGAGTTTAAACTGATCGCCAATGGCGAACTGTTTGAAATCTCGGGTGGTATGATGCGCGTGGCGGTAGGTACCGAGTTCCGGGAAGAGACCTTCGAGCAGATTATTAATATTGGAACGTCCGCGAATCCGTCTACGTCGACAGACAGTGACATCGACCGTAACGTGAAATCGGTGTTTGGTGAGCTATATATTCCACTGGTTTCTGATGACAATACTATGCCGTTAGTGCAGCATCTGGATGTGTCGATTTCCGGCCGCTATGACGATTACAACGACGTGGGCAGCAGCTCCAACCCGAAAATAGCGGTAACCTGGAACCCGCACGTAGACTTAACCGTTCGTGGTACCTGGGGAACGTCTTTCCATGCACCGGCCCTGGCCGATTTAGCCGCGCCACTGCAGTATCAGCTGTTTTTACCCTTCAGCCCGTTCCGGGCAGCCGACAGCCCGTTTGTACCGGACTTCTTTATGCCAACCTTCCTGCTGGAAGGGGCAAGCGAAGGTATTAAGCCAGAAAGCGCAGAGACGATGTCACTGGGTGCCGACTGGTACCTAACGGATGGACTACAGGTGTCAGTGACTTACTGGAGTGTTGAGTACGAAGATCGCCTCGACCAGAATGCCGGCTTCTTTTTTGGCCCACAGTATTACAATGAGGCGGTTAACGAAGACTTTTATATCCTGAGTCCGGGCTCAGCCGATGAAGTCATTGCCAAGTTTGGTGATTTCCCGGCAGCCGGTTTTGAAAACCTGGCAGCGATGTTCAATATTTTCGGTACGCCTTATGTGGTGTCTGATCAGCGTAAAAACAATATGGGCGCCTACGAGCTTAATGGTCTGGACTATTCCGTGCAGTACTATACCGATGTGGCGCTGGGCGAGCTGGATTTCAACTTATCCGGTACCTATATCATGAACCGCGATAAAGAGAACGTTAAGGGAGCAGGCTTCCAGGACACGCTCAAGCTGGGTGATTTCAATGCCCCGATTTCGGCATTAAACACCACTGCAACACTGGGTCTGCGTCATGACGACCTGTATGTGTCTGGTACACTGTTACATCGCGGCAGTGCTGAGGTAGGGGAGGAAGATATTGATTCTTACACCACGCTTAACCTGCACGCCAGCTACGATATCAGCATGGATACTCAGGTGACTTTCAACATCGACAACGTATTGGACGAGGACCCACCGTTCCGCGTGATTGACGAGGGAGTTGCTTATAAGAGTATGGGCCGCTTTATGTCGGTGGGTTTCAGAACCCGCTTCTAAATGGCCTGGTAACGCCGGGTATCTGCCGGCAAACTTCAGCACTCGTGAGTCCACTTCATACTCACGGGTGCTTTTTTATTGGGAGCAATTCATGACTGAAATTACCCTGTTTGCCTCACCCGGCGCCTGTTCACTGGTTTCCATGATGTGCCTGCAGGCGGCACAGGCAGACTATTCCGTTAGCCCGGTGATCCTCTCGCAAGGGATGCACAAACACCCTGAATACCTTGCGATCAATCCTAAGGGCAAAGTGCCAGCGCTGCGTGTCGGTGACAGGATCATTACTGAAACCCCGGCCATTGTGCTGGCCCTTGATGAGATGTTTCCACAAGCAGGACTCTTACCCCGCCACGGGGATGACAATGAGGTCCGTTCAGACTTGTGTTTTATTGCCTCGGGCGTACACCCCCTGGTTACCCGCTACTGTAAACCTGATTTAATTGGTGATTGCACTGGCAGTATTCGGGAGAAAGCGGCAGTAGAGTTACAGCAGATATTTAGGCAGGTAAACGGGCGACTGGTGCATTCTGGCTGGTGGTACAAGGGGCAGTGGAGCGCACTGGATGCTTATTGGTTTTGGGTGACGCAACGGTTGTCACGCTGTCAGTTTGATTTTAGCGCCTATCCGGCGCTGCAATCCCATGAAAAAGCAATGATAAAATTAACGGCAGTGCAGGAGGCTTTGTTGAAGGACCAGGCAATGCTGACGGGATAAAGGCCGCTAACGGCCTCACGTCGCCAGCAGTGCCGTGTTTATACCGTGGTTGCGTCAGACCCCCTGGGGCCAGGATAATCGTGCAGCGCGGCGCGCAAAGCGATGTATGAAACCCCTGCACCCAGCAAAGCCCCCCACAAAGTTTTAAGTAGCAACACCTGTAAAAAGGTGAGTGTTGCAATGCCAATAACGAAGGTCGGCACGGCAAATACCGCTAATGAGACTAAAGCGCCGGCAATGGCGAATAGCAGCGCGCGTAACACTGGCATTAGAGGCAAAAACGATGATGATGATGCGCGGGTGGGCAACGAGAGAGCGCCCGTGGCAATACGTTTCCGGGTCAGGAATGAGGGGAAAAACGCCCCCATAAAACCTATGGCTATGCCTTGTGGAATACTGTCAAACAACAGTCCGCTGGCGCCTTGCATACTCACGGAACTTTGTCCGCCAAAGATAACAAAAACAAATAACACGCTAAACAATGCATTGATGACACTGCTGATCGCCGTTTCCTTCAGAATGTACTTTTTAGGGTCTGACATAATGTTTCCATTTAATTAATATTATTTAAATCAAATGTAAATTTAACGGTCGGGCGTAGCGTTAACAAATCGTTTATTTGCGGTAGGGTATAGGTAAAATTAATGGATAAATGTAACGCCGTGAAGGTCTGCCTGTCCGGCGGTGATCTTCAGGCCTTCACCGGAAGCCTGCAGCAGAGACTTGCGTTGTAGTCTGGCAGTTAACACTGGCCAGGCAAAGCCATGTTCGCAGTAATACTGATGTCCAAAACCGCCCTTAACACTGCGTTACAAGGGGTGAGGATTGGTTAGTTAACGCAGTCTCCAATGAAGCTCATTATCTCATCGGCCAGGCGGGTATCCGACGTGCCGAGGTGACCGGCAATGGAATAATGATTGTGGCCAGACAGTAACATGCCGCGATCAAGGCGATGCTGTGCCGTCAGGCGTTTACGCATAAGCCCTGCCCATTCCTGTTGGAACCGGTAGGGATCAAACTCGGTGCAGGCAATAAACAGCGGAATGGCGCAATTAAGGAGTGCTGGCAGGGGCATCCGGCCTGAATATTTATTGGCATCACCATAGTAGAGCTGATCGCGTTCATCCAGCGGTGTAATGCCGTACAGCCCCGACAGTAATACCAGGCCTTTGACATCCTCAGAGTCAGGATTTAACTGATGCCAGGTGGCAACATGGCAGGCGCCGGCCGAGGTGCCGATCAGAATAAGGTTACTGGCATCTCCGCCGTAAGCGGCAATGTTTCCTTTTAACCACTTCACACAGCTCGTGACGTCTTCACCTCCGGCAGGCCACATGTGCTCAGGCGCAAGCCGGTAATTCATTACCACGCCAAGACAACCGCGCTGTGCCGCCAGGCGGCCAACATTCGCGTTATACCAGTGACTGTCACCCTTATCACCTTTTAGGAAACCACCGCCGTGCACAAACACCATTACCGGCAACCGGCTGTTATTTTCGGCGTTTACAGGGCGATAGATATCCAGCTGGTGGCGTTCGTGGCGGCCATAGGCAATGTTGCACTCCAGCGCCGGCTGTTGGTTAACCAGCTGTTGTTGCTGTTGGTCAAAAATGGCGTGGACGCGGGCGACGACCTCTGGTCCCATGGCCGGCCCTAGGTGCTGCATCGCCTTACGTACCACGTCATTCTGACTCATAAACTACTCCGCTTCGATGGTGTTGGTGAGGGTGCCCATGGGGCCAATATTCACTTCAATGGTATCACCGGGTTTCATCCACAGCGGCGGCGTGCGCTTGGCGCCAACCCCGCCCGGGGTGCCACTGGCTATCACATCACCGGGTTGTAGTGGTGTAAAGCTGGAAATATAAGCAATAATGTTGGCGATGGGGAAAATCATATCGCCAATGGGCTGTTGCTGTACAATAGTATCGTTTAAGCGGGTAGTGACCATGACCTCAGACAAATCGCCGGCTTCATCGGGAGTGATCATGTAAGGACCAAAAGGCCCGGTCGTCGGGAAGTTCTTGCCCGGCGTAAACTGGCGGCTGTGCCACTGCCAGTCGCGCACCGAGGCATCGTTAAAGCAGGCATAACCGGCTACGTGCGACAGCGCATCCTGCTCAGCAATATAGCGGCCGCCTTTGCCGATAATGACTGCCAGCTCACCTTCAAAGTCGAGGTCGGTAGACACTTTGGGCATTTTAATCGGTTGGCCATGGGCCGATAACGAGTCAGCAAACCGCACAAAGATAGACGGATAATCGGTTGGTGCGCGGCCGGTTTCCTTACGGTGGGTCTCGTAATTGTGACCGACACAAAACACCTTGGTTGGATTGGGGATAACCGGTAACAGGGTTACATCGGCCAGGCCCAGGGATTCGCCGTCTTTAAGGGCTGACAAGCTATCAGCTGCAATAGCACTCTTTAAATCTGCCGCCGAGGCAGACAGATCATAAATGGTATCGCCGTCGAGGCGGCCAAAACCGGCACTGCCATCGGCACGACTAAAACTTACATATTTCATCAATAATTATCCCGTAGGTTAAGCAATGGTTTGTGGCGTCCAGGTGCGCTTAAAGCGAAACTTCGCTTCGGCTTCTTTCAGGCCGTCAAAGTCTTTGTCGGATAAGCCCCACTGATCGATGCGGTTTGCCGGCCAGGTCCAGTCTTCCGGTGCGCCGGCCTGATAGTCATCAGGCACGATTTCTACCGCTGTAGAAAACTCCACAACGGCGCCAAAAGGGGCAATAAAATAGGCAAAAACGTTATCGCCGGGGCCGTGTCGGCCGGGTCCCCAGGCCGGGGCGTAGTTGAAGTCACGTAAACGACCAACGCCGCGCATTACGGCATCAACATCCTGCATTTCAAAGGCGATATGATTGAGTGAGCTGAACCCGGCACGGGCAAATGCGGTGCTATGGTGAGAGGCATTGCAGCGCACAAACACCATGCCTTTAGTGCGATCCGACACGGTAAAGTTAAGCACGTCCTCAACCAGATGGCCGGACTTTTCTGCATCTTCACTGTTGCATACCACATGGGTGAGTTTGACCGGCAGGTCGGGGTCGTCAATGGTATCCACCTCTTCGCTATCCACCAGAAAACGGAATAGCTCGCCTTCTTCCAGCTCAACGATGATGCCATGACCGCCGCCTAAATCCTCTGCAACCACATTGGTAGCATTGAGGCCCCGGGCACTGACATTTTTGCGCAGTGTGGCAAGCTCTTGCTCGCTACAAACATAGGTCACACTGCGAACGAAAGACTCGTTGCCTTCCTGCAGTGCCGCAAGGTACGGAAAGCTACCGGAACCGCGAATATAGTGGGTGTTATTTTGTACCCCAGCCAGCTTAGTGCCCCAAATATCCGTTAAGAAAGCGGCGGCGTCACCGGCATTGGGTAACACCAGTTCAATGCTGCGTAATTTCATGATTGTGTTTCCATCGATTGGTTAAAGGCGTCGATGCCGGCAATGGCACATTGCTCGTCTACATCACCGGTATCGCCGCTGATGCCAATGGCACCGAGTAGCTTGCCGTGGTGGTCCTTAATCAGATTGCCACCCGGTGACAGAGCCAAATCAATGCCACTGATAGCAGTGAGACTGCTGAAAAATACCGGATTGTTTTTGGCTTTCTCGGCAATGCCGCGGGTGTTAAACCCCATGCCCAGCGCCCCCCTGGCTTTGGCGGTGGCAATGTCGCCGCGGTACAGGCTGGCGCCATCCTCGCGCTTAAAAACGACCATCTGGCCACCGGCATCAAGGATGCTTACCGCCAGCGGCGATACATCGTTGGCCCGGGCAAAGGCCAGCGTGCCACTGGCGATAATTTCTGCCTGACTAAGCGTAAGACTCATTGGCTTAGCTCCTGTATTGGTTGAGACGTATTAACGTTGCTGAATAACTGTTTTGCCAATGCCTTAAGCAATGGCGCCGCGTCGTGTTCGGCAGTGCCGTATACATAGTGATCCGGGCGAATAAGTACGGCGTCAGCCCCGGCCTCAGACAGCCAGGTATGCAGCGCGGTACTGTTTAATTCAGCCGTATCAAAGAACGCGATATCCAGCTTTTCGGCCAGCTGTTCAAGCGCTGCTTTAGATTCTGATGTAAGCACTTGCTTACTTCCTATTAACCGCCACTGAGTATCTGCCACATCATCCAGTAAACAGTCGTTGGTTTGATTAATGATGCGCGGCTGAATAAATCGCGCACCGGCTTTCGCTGTGCCAGCGGCGATAACCCCGGCAGAGACCGGCGGAATAAGATCGCCGGCGCTGGTGGGCAGTTCGTTACGTCTGACCTTTTCGCGAATGGCTTCATCGCGTTTGGCGGCTTGTTGCTGGTCGAGCAGGCAAATATAGCGCCCGGCCTCCACGGCCGCCGAAATTACCGCGCGTACGTGGGGATCACGCTCAGGCTGATAGGTTGTCAGCAGCGCTGCCGGCGCCTTACCCTGTAAAACCAGCGGCAGTTTCCAGCCGAGGTTAGCCACGTCTCTAAAACCATGGCACATTCCCTGACCAAAGAATGGCGGGGTCTGATGCGCGGCATCGCCAGCCAAAAACACCCGGCCCTGCTGCCACTGTTCGGCGACCAGGCCATGAAAGCGATAGGTGGCGGCCCTTACAATACGGTGAGGTACATCCTGCAGCCACGGGGCTAGTAATTCGGCCACCTTATCGGGTTGCATCATGGCGTTGTCATCTTCACCAGGCAGCAACATAAGTTCCCAGCGGCGATGATTACCGCGCCCGGGAACGACCGTTGCCGGGCGGTTTGGATCGCACATCATGACGGACAGCTGCTGAATATCACAGTCGCCGGGCAGGTTATCGATGGCAGGAAAACTCACCGGGCCGTCGACTTCGGCATCCACTACCAGCCAGGGTTCTTCAAAGTCCAGATCGTCAAGTTTTATCCCGAGTTGTTTACGCACCTGACTGCGAGCGCCGTCACAGGCAATCACATAGCGCGCTGCCAGACTTTCCTGCTGGCCCTGAGTCACTGCCGTCAGGGTGACGTGGTCGTCCTGATTGTTCAAATCAACCAGTTCATAACCCAGTTTCAGAGTGACATTATTAAAGCGCGACAGCGCACCGCGAAGGTGCTCTTCCAGTTCGGGCTGGTAAAAAAAGTAATCGTTAGACCAGCCAAACGGACGGGGTTTACCCGAGGTGCCCATATAACGCAGTACGCCGTGGTCGGCGCCTACATGCAGATGCCCCTCGGTGTCGCGCATGTCTTTTAAAATGATCTCGTGCAGGCCGATGCTTTGGAATAAACGGACCATTTCATGGTCGAGGTGAACGGCTCTTGGCAGCGGATAGGGGTTGGCTTCACGCTCAATCACCAGTACGTCTAATCCGGCCTGACCCAGAATATTGGCCGCAAGAGCCCCTACCGGCCCGCAGCCGATAATTGCAATATCGTACATGAAGTGCTCCTAAATCGTGGCTTGTAGCAGGTCGAACGGGAGTTTGTAGCACTCACCTTCCTGCATGATCAGCTTCAGCCGTGACTTGTCCTGCATAATGGTGATGTCTTCGGTGGGGTCACCATCAACCAGCAATAGGTCTGCCAGATAGCCTTCTTTCACCAGTCCCAGCTCGCTACCCATGCCCATAATCTGACCACCAAGTTCGGTGGCGGCGTGGAGGGTTTCTGCCGGCGTATAGCCAAAGTGACGCACCCAGAGTTCGAGGTCACGGGCATTGCGGCCATTAGGATTAAACGGAAAGCCGTAATCACCACCGGGTAGCAGTCTGACCCCGCCGGCTTTCAGCTTTGCAACCAGGGCAATCTGATGCGCCAGTACGTCGGCGGCATCTTCTTTCATGTAGGTCATGTCCATGTGCGGCGGAGGCGTGGCATCCAGGGTAGCCTGAACTATCCCGATGGTCGGTGCTACAAAGAGGTTGTCCTTGTTAGCAATTAACAGCGCAATGGCTTCCTCATCGGCGTAGGTGCAGTGATAGAGCACTCTGAACCCGGCTTTCACCCCTTGTTTAACGGCTTCGGCTGCATGGGCATGGCCGGTGAGCCAGACATTACTTTCGCGCGCCTGTTCGCCGGCCGCCATCAGCTCTTCAGGGGTATACAGCAATTCGTGGGAAGCGCCGGGTTTGAGCGCGTTCTCTCCGGAGATTAAAAACTTAATCGCTTTGGCGCCCAGTTCGGCACAGTCTTTCACAAAGTTCTTAACCCCTTGCGGGCCGTGCTCATGGCTTTCCACCTTGCCGGGATCCATTTTCAGATCGGACTCATTGGGTGGCTCACGTTCTACCGATGACGGAATTAACCGGGGGCCAGGCAGGCCGCCGGATGTCAGGTGCTCGTTGAGACTGATTTCCAGCTTTTTGCTTAATGCACCGGCCGAATAGGCGCTGGTAAAGCCGTGGTCAAGCAGAATACGTGCATTACGAGCGGCGGTGAGTGCCAGCTCCTCCGGTGGCAGGTACATGCCGGGTACAAACTTCTCTACGGAAGTTGGCCAGGTTAAATGGGCGTGGGCTTCGGTCATGCCGGGCATCAGCACCCGACCGTCAGCGTTAATCACGCGGTCGCCTGGCGCGGGCGTTATCGGCGTCGCACTGATTTGACAAATACGGGCATTCTCTACGGCAACGGCCCCCGGAAACGGAGGTGTACCAGTGCCATCAAAGATTTTCGCGTTATTTATGATTGTTTTCATTTCTTATCCCTAATCACGTCTGGGCTTACGCTATTCTTTGCCGCGGGGTGTATTTGATCAAATATTTATTTTTTTGTTAACCATAGGTAAAAACTATGGATTGGTGTAATCGATAACAAAGTCGACAAAGGCCTGGGCAATTGGCGTTAACTGGCGGTTGGCTACCCACAACAGTCCGACCTTGCGCTGAAAGTTAATCCCCTCAATGCAGACCGCCCGCAGAGAGCTGGCCTGCACTTCTGTTTTAACCAGCTGATTGGGCAAAATAGTAATGTAATCCGAGTTTTTAACGATGGCTTTGGTGGTAAGAATCGAATCAGACAGAATAACGTTGGAGGGCGGTTTTACGTCGCTGTTGATAAACAACGCGTCGATTTGTTTTCTGAAACCACCGACGGCGTCGGGCAGTACCCAGCGATGTTCGGTGAGTTTACTCAAATGCACAGAGTCGCCAAGGCTGGTATTACTGCCGCTCACAATAACCGAAAACGGATCGGTGAGTACCGGTTGTTCATGAAACTCGTCGCTCGGCTCACGCATCCCCGACGTTACAATGGCAAGGTCCATCTCGTAACTGCGCAGCATATTCTGAGTGACTGCATCTGGCCGTTCCAGAATACGTAATTTAAAACGCGGATGAGCGGCGGAGAACCCTCCTATCACCTGGCCCATAATGGTCGACAGTGCCCCCGGGGTACCGCCAATGGTAAGCGGGCCTCCTATATCCTCGGCCAGCAAACTGATTTCTTCCTGGGCGCTGAGTAACAGACTTTCCACTGCCCGGGCTTTCATTTCCAGTGCAACGCCAGCCTGGGTAAGTTCTATACCCTGCCTGTTGCGGGTAAACAGAGTCGTTTGCAGCACCCGTTCCAGTTGATTGATGGCCACCGAAACTGACGGCTGCGATAAGTGTTCGGCCCGGGCGGCGCCACTAATAGTGCCTTCCCGGCAAACCGCTAAAAACAAACGAAGCGTGCGTGGATCTATTCTCATAACTACTCTCTAAGTATAGGTAGTACCTATAGGTTATAGAAATTTTATTATTTTAATTGTGACTTGATTCACGTTATTTTTACAAGTCTTTAAAGAATTACAACATGTATTTGAAGGTATAACATGATCAATCGTCGACAGTTTCTGACACTCGCCTCAGCTGCATCAGCCAGTCTGAGTATGCCCATCATGGCGACAGGGTCGAAAAACAACGCCGGCAGCGGGCAATTTCCGGATGATTTTATCTGGGGAGCGGCCAGTGCCGGCCATCAGGTGGAAGGAAACAATGTTAATTCCGATATCTGGTTACTCGAGAATGTTAAGCCTTCGCTGTTCAAAGAGCCTTCCGGCGATGCCTGTAACAGTTTTGAGTTGTGGGAAACGGACCTGGACCTATGTAAAGCTTTGGGGTTAAGTGCGTATCGTTTCTCTATTGAATGGGCGCGCATCCAGCCGGAACCCGGTTTTTATTCGCAGGCGATGATTGATCACTACAAACGTATTATTGAGGGCTGTCATAAACGTAATCTGGTGCCTATGGTTTCCTTTAATCACTTTGCCAGTCCGCAATGGTTTGCGGCGCGCGGCGGCTGGACTAACCCTCAGGCACCGCAACTGTTCGCTGATTTCTGCCAGCGGGCGGCCAGCGATCTGGCTGATGGCATTGGCTATGCCGTAACATTTAACGAGCCTAATTTGCTGCGGCTACTAAAAGTCATTGGCGTACCGCCCATCTTCTGGACCATGACCGGAAAAATGCTCGATGCCGCAGCCCAAGCCGTTAACAGCGAGACATTCTGTGCGCTTAACTCTGCACGGGCAGAAGATCTGGACACCATGAACGCTTTGCTTATTGAAGGTCACAAGCTGGCCAGAGCGGCCATAAAAGGCGAACGTAGTACGCTGAATGTGGGCTTTACGCTGGCCATGCTGGATGAAGTGTCTGACGGCACCCGTGGCGGCGATGCCAAACGTGATGAAATGCGCGACTATAACTATGGTGACTGGCTGGCGCTCAACGACACCGATTTTATAGGTGTGCAAAACTACGAACGGGTGGTGACCACCAAAGAGGGCAAGCTACCGGTGCCTGAGGATGCGCAACGAAATCACGCCGGACGGTGGGTAGAGCCTACTTCGCTGGCCAATTGCGTGGAGTACACCTATCACACCACCCAAAAGCCGATTATTGTGACAGAACATGGCATAGGTACTGAAAACGACGCGCAGCGCGAATGGTTTATCACTGAATCGCTCCGTCATCTACAACACACTATCGAACAGGGAGTACCGGTAAAAGGTTATGTTCACTGGACACTGCTGGACAATTTTGAATGGGTGAGTGGTTACAGCGAACACTTTGGTTTGCATACGGTGGACCGCACTACCTTTGAGCGTAAGCAAAAGCCCAGTGCCAAAGCCTACAGCGAAATTGTTAAACGCAACCGTATCTAAGCGGTTGCATTGAGGCTTTGAGACTGGGTGGATTGTTGTAATATGGTGAGAAAAGTCGCCTGCAATCGGGTAGGTGTCCAGCCTTTGCGGAGTGTATAGCCAATTTGTCTGGCCGGATCGCCAAGCGCCAGCGGGCTGACCGCCAGTAAACCTGCTTCAACATCTACCTCAACCTGTCTGGCTGGTAGCAGGGCGGCGCGGTCGCTGTTAATGAGCATACCGCGCGTGGCAACCAGCGAGCTGCATTCAATAATGTCAGTGGGTACCGGTAATTTCATCGCACCAAACAACTCTTCAAAAATGGCTCTGGCCGGCGTGCCGGTTTTGGGTACTATCCATTTAAGTGATGACCAGTCGGCACTACTCAGTTCGGGCTGTGTCGCCAGCGGGTGACCATGGCGGAACACCAGGGATAAATTGTCATCGAACAGATGATGCTGGGTGATCTCATCACTCAGCGGCGGAAAGCGTAATGCACCAATCAATATATCTATCTGACCGTGCAACAGGGCATGCAGCTGCTCTTCATAGGGGCCATCCACAATACTGATATGCGCCTGTGGCGCCAGTTCGGTGAGCTTGAGCACGGCGTTAGGAATAATACTGGTTCGGGTTAATGGCAGGCTGCCAAGCTTAAGTGAACCGTGACCAGAGCCGGCCAGCTCCTGCAATTCATCCAGCCCCTGTTGCAGCTCCGCAAAGTACAGCCCGGCCAAACGGCTTAACTGACGTGCCCGCCAGGTGGCCTCGACTCCTGTAGGAGAGCGGGTAAACAAACTCTGTGAACACAGGGTTTCAAGTTCTTTCATGGTCCGGTGCAGGGTGGGCTGGGTTAAGCCCATGACCCGTGATGCTGCCGTGTAACTTTGGTGTTCAACCACCTGAATTAAGGCAGCCAGCTGGCGGGCACTAATACCACGCAGAAAGATTAACCGGGCAGTGCGATCGGCACTAAAAAGCGTGTTGGCGAAGTACTCTATGTACGCAAAACCACGTTCAAAACGGTTTAAAAAGACTTCACCCTGAGGGGTGACAAACATACCTGTCGTTGCCCGCTTGAATAACGGTACGCCAATAGACTTTTCCAGTTTTCGAATGCTCTGGGTAAGTGCCGACTGGGTCAGGTGAACATGTCTGGCCGCCTCGGAGAGATTAGCATGCTTGCGTATCTCCAGCGCGCAGAACAGATGTCGGATATTAAATTGCACAGTATGTCTCTTTGGCGTTTTTTATCATTATAGAAAATCCTAATGGACTTTTACATCTTTCTAAACGGAATTTCAGCGCTGTCGGGCGCATACTGATTTCATCAGAAATAACTTCATCGAGGCTGTTATGGCGGTATGTGTTACCGGGTGTCCACGCCCAGCAAAGCAAACAATCGAAAATTACGCAGGGGCCGAAGCGGCCACAGTGCACGAGGCTCAGGGGCGCAAAGGGCTGATGGCGGAATACATGACGCCTATTTATAAGCCGGCGAAAATTGCCGGGCCAGCGGTGACCTGCCAGGTAGCGCCGGGCGATAACTGGATGATCCACGTGGCGGTAGAACAGTGTCAGGCCGGTGACGTGCTGGTGGTGGTGCCAACCAGTCCGTGCATTGATGGCTTCTTTGGCGATCTGCTGGCGACATCTTTAAAAGCCCGCGGCGTGCAAGGACTGGTGATTGATGGTGGCGTAAGAGATACCGCTACACTGGAAGAAATGGGCTTTCCGGTGTGGTCGAAAGCCATTTATTCCCAAGGCACGGTAAAAGAAACCATTGCCAGCGTAAATGTGCCGGTGGTGTGTGCCGGTGCGCTGGTAAACCCTGGTGATATGGTGGTTGCCGACGAAGATGGCGTAGTGGTAGTCGCCCGCGAGGAAGCCGACGAAGTACACGAAAAAGTGCTTAAAAGAGTAGCCAACGAAGAGTCCAAGCGAGAGCGCCTGGCTAACGGTGAACTTGGGCTCGATATCTACAATATGCGCGAGCGTCTGGCCGAAAAAGGCCTGCGTTATGTGACTTACGAAGAACATACCAACGGTAAAAAAGCGTGAAAGCTATCCCCTGCAGTTTAATGCGCGGCGGTACCTCTAAAGGGCTGTACTTTCAGGCTAAAGATTTACCCGCTGACAGTGCCGTTCGCGATCAGGTTTTGCTGGCGGCAATGGGCTCGCCGGATAGCCGCCAGATTGACGGCGTTGGCGGTGCACACCCGCTTACCAGCAAGGTGGCTATTATTAGTCCATCGAGCCGCGAAGACGCTGATGTGGATTACCTGTTTTTGCAGGTGGTGGTCGACAAGGCTGTAGTCAGTGATGCCCAGAACTGCGGCAATATTCTGGCCGGTGTTGGGCCCTTTGCCATCGACGAAGGGCTGGTAACGGCTGTTGAGGGCGTTACTGACGTGCGCATCCATATGGTAAATACCGGCGCCCTTGCGGTGGCTCAGGTCCAGGTTAAAGACGGCAAATCCGTGTATGAAGGCGACGCCGAAATTGATGGTGTGCCAGGTGGCGCAGCGCCGGTTTTAATCGACTTTCTCGACATTGCCGGCTCCAGCTGTGGGGCTTTATTACCCACCGGTAATGTGACTGACATTTTCGATGGCATTATCGTAACCTGCATCGACAACGGCATGCCGGTAGTGTTGATGAACGCGAGAGACTTTGCCATTACCGGCAACGAAACGCCGGAACAAATTGAAGCCATGACTGAACTGAAAAGTCGGATAGAAGCCATTCGATTACAAGCCGGTGAAAAAATGCACCTGGGCGATGTGAGCAGTAAAACAGTACCGAAAATGACCCTGTTGTCGCCTGCGGTAAAAGGTGGGTTGGTGAATACCCGTTCGTTTATCCCTCATCGTGTGCATGATGCTATTGGTGTGCTGGCCTCGGTTAGCGTAGCCACCGCCTGTGTTATCGAGGGTGCGGTGGGCAACGAGTATCTCGCCGGGCAGGATAATGGACTTGATGCCCTGCAAATAGAACATCCGACTGGTCAGTTTACCGTTGCTATGGACGTAGATGGTGCTGAGTCTGTCGATACACTTAACATACGCCGGGCTGCCTTACTCAGAACGGCACGACTGCTGATGCGCGGGGAAGTGATGATCCCGGATAGCGCGTTTACCCCTAACGAAGTGAATAAATAAAAAACAAGGCGCATATTATGATTATTGATTGCCACGGCCATTACACCACTGCGCCGGAACCATTACAGTTGTTCCGCGAAGCGCAGTTAAAAGCGTATAAGGATGGCAAAGCACTGCCTGAAGTGCCGCACATCAGTGACGAGCAAATTCAGGAAAGTATTGAAAAAAACCAGCTGCGACTGCTGATTGAACGCGGCTCCGACATGACCATATTCTCGCCCCGGGCGTCAGCGATGGCCCACCATATTGGTGACGAGGCAGTGTCAAAACAATGGACCAGCGCCTGTAACGACCTGATTGCCCGGGTGGTTGACCTGTACCCTCAGCACTTTATTGGGGTGTGTCAGTTACCCCAGTCACCGGGTGTACCGATTAAAAACTCCGTGACTGAGCTGGAGCGTTGTGTGAACGAACTGGGCTTTGTGGGTTGTAACCTTAACCCCGACCCATCCGGTGGTCACTGGACATCAAAGCCCCTTACCGATAAAAGCTGGTACCCCTTCTATGAGAAGATGGTCGAGCTGGACGTACCGGCCATGATCCACGTATCGGGCTCGTGTAACGAAAATTTCCATGCCACCGGCGCCCACTACATGAATGCCGATACTACGGCGTTTATGCAGTTGCTGCAGGGCGACCTTTTCAAAGACTTCCCGGACCTGCGCTTTATTATTCCCCATGGTGGTGGTGCGGTACCTTATCACTGGGGGCGCTATCGCGGCCTGGCTGATATGCTTAAGCAACCGCCGCTGCGGGAGCACCTGATGAAGAATGTATTCTTCGACACCTGTGTTTACCATCAACCAGGTATCGATTTATTGTTTGAAGTGATCGATCTCGACAATATTCTGTTTGGCTCCGAGATGATTGGTGCAGTACGTGGCATCGACCCGGAAACGGGTAACTACTTCGACGACACCAAGCGCTATATTGACGCGCTGGACTTAACCGACGAACAACGTAAACAGGTTTATTCCGGCAATGCACGCCGGGTTTATCCGGGCCTGGATAAAAAGTTAAAAGAGCTTGGCATTGGCTGATAATTAGCCACGGGCACACCGTCAGGACCCAATGGTGTGCCCGCCCTTTCCCTTTACTAATGGCAGCCGACTAAAAGCTATCTACGGCTGCCATATTTACCTTCTATCTACACTTGCTAAATGTTAAATCTCCCTTTCCTTGTGATTGATATTGATTGAAAGTGATTTTTTGTGTAGTTTGTTTCAGTGTTGTTAACAAAAGGTAGTCTTTAAGGCTGTCTTTGCTTGTGCCGTTGGGAGCCTTTAATGCTGAACGCCGTTGTGGATATTGGTAAAACTCATATTAAATTGCTGGTGCTTGAAGATGATAAGCAGCAGGCTTGCTTTACCAGTAAAAATGCACCGCAGGAGGGGCTCTATCCTCATGCCGATACGGATGGTATCTGGCAATGGTTATGTAATACGTTGCACACTTATCCGCGCACGGGCGAAATTGCCGCGCTGGTGGTTACTACTCACGGCGCCACGGCGGCCCTGGTCAACCACAACGCAGAAGACCGCAATACAGCACTGGTGCTGCCGATAGTTGATTACGAGTTTGACGGCGTGGAAGAGTGTAATAGCGACTATGCTGGCGTTCGTCCTGATTTTTCTGAAACCCTGTCGCCGCAATTACCTGCAGGGCTTAACCTCGGGCGTCAATTGTTCTGGTTACAACATAAGTTTGCTGATGAGTTTGCCAGTGCTACCCATATTCTGATGTACCCGCAATACTGGGCGTGGCGACTGGGCGGCGAGCCGGCCAGTGAAGTGACATCATTAGGCTGCCATACAGACCTGTGGCAACCGAAGGGGCAGGACTATTCTTCGCTGGTTGACAAGTGTCAGTGGCGAAAGTATATCCCGCCGTTACGAAATGCCTGGGACGAGTTGGGTTGCGTGAGTGAGCACGTGGCTGAGCAAACGGGCTTATCTGCAACCTGTAAACTCTATGCCGGGATCCACGACAGCAATGCGAGCCTGCTGCGGTATCTGCCAGCCGATAATGACAGTAACCAGACGCTGAACGTAATTTCCTCCGGCACCTGGACCATCATTATGCAAACGAACCGGTCGGTGGATAACCTGAAAGCGGCGCGGGATACGCTGGCCAATGTGGATGTCTTCGGCCGCCCGGTTAATTGTGCTCGCTTTATGGGCGGGCGTGAATACGAAACAATTTGTCAGCTCCTCGGTGGCGATATCAGCATGGGAGCAGAAGCCGAGTCTATTCAGCAGGCTATTGATGAGCGCTGGATGGTTACTCCTGATTTTAGTCAGGGCAACGGTCCGTTTGGTCATGCCGAACCGGCTTTACTGTGCCCGGATAAGCCGCCGTCATCGCAGGCTATTGCAACCCTGTACTGTGCGTTAATGATCGATCAGCGCCTAAACGACCTCAACGCCAGCGGGCCGGTGTACATCGAAGGTGCGTTTTTGAAAAACCCGGTGCTCTGTGAGCTGGTTGCTCAGCTTCGGCCTCACCAACCGGTGATGCTTTCCTCGGATAATACCGGCACGGTGATGGGCGCCGCTGCGCTGATGAACTTTAACCACAGGCAACAACAGGTCACCGATCTGGTGCCTTGCACACCGGCTACCTTTAACCAGCTGGCCCAGTATAAGGCGCAATGGTACTACGCTATTGCTAGCCGTGCTGCTCAGTAGTAATCGTAATGAATCATCACAATCAATCATATTTTAGCTTTTATGATTGATTGTGAACAAATAGGTGACTATATTATCTCCCTGAACAATATCGATTATAAGGGCAGTATAATGCTTGAAAAGCAGCGTCATCAGCTGATTCTGGACATTCTGGATGAAAGTACCTTTGTTAGCGTAAGAGACTTGTGTAGTCAGCTGGACTCCTCTGAAGCCACTATTCGCCGCGACTTAAACAAGCTGGCTGATGCCAGAAAGATTAAGAAAATTCGTGGTGGCGCGCAGGCGCTCGACGATCGCGCTGTTTCTAATATCAAGATTTCCGGTAACGCCTTTTTAGTCGACAGAGAGCGTAATACCGATACTAAACGCATGATTGCCAAAGCAGCTACCGAGCTTTGTGAAGACGGTGAGGCGATTATTATTAACGGTGGCTCTTCAACCTTTATGATGTCAGAGTTTCTGGCTGAAAGGCGGATGAATATCCTCACCAATTCCTTTGTACTGGCCCATGAATTACTGGAAAACAGCCAGAATCAGGTGACCTTGCCTGGCGGCGAGGTGTACCGTAAGCAAAGCATTATTCTCAGTTCTTTTGAAAACGATACCACGCAAAATTATCGCGGCAGCAAAATGTTTATGGGTTCTCCCGGCGTCAGTGAATTCGGCGTAATGGAAACCGATCCGTTATTAATTCTGGCTGAGCAAAAGCTAAGAAAACGGGCTGACAAACTGATTGTACTGGTGGATAGCAGCAAAATAGGTATTAAAGGTAACCTTATCTTCTGTGGGCTGGATGCGGTGGATACCATCATTACCGACAGTAATGCTGATCCGCAGGCACTCGATAAAATTCGCCAACACGGGGTGAATGTTGTGGTGGTACAAGCCTGCGGGTAATCCCTCACACCCATTCAATACCATGTATAGAAGGCCGGCATCGCCGGTTTTTTTATGCCTGCGATATCCTTTTGTGATCACCGACAAGGGGTGTACTTAAAAATAATGTAACTAATTTGTTACTTTATGATTGAATTTGATTGACATAGATTGGTATGGATGTATATTGATTTTTATATTGATGGTTACATGCAATATAAAGCCAAATTCGATTTATTGATTTCACAGGACACTGTTATGCCGTATCAGCCGGATGAGTATCAACACGTAAAATATTTATGGGAAGATCACATAGCCGATGAGCTAAGCCCCGTCGATAACCTGGTCTACCGCTCAAACAAGCTGGGAGAAGATCAGCGCATCACCAATACCGGGGGCGGTAATACCTCGGCTAAATTGATGGAAACTGACCCGCTCACCGGCGAGCAGGTAGAAGTATTGTGGGTAAAAGGCTCCGGCGGTGATTTGCGTACATCCACCCGGGAGAACTTCTCTTCACTGTACGAAGGCAAACTGCAGGCGCTGGATGAGGTGTATCAGGCCTATCCTGATAAAGGCTACAAATCTGCCGGCGAAGACCGCATGGTGGGCATGTTTAAGCACTGTAACTTTTGCCTGAACCCGCGTGCCTCATCCATAGATACGCCGCTGCACTCCATGATTGATGAGAAACATGTTGATCACCTGCATCCCAATGCCGTGATTTCGGTGGCGTCCTGTAAAGATCAAAAAGCACTTACCGAAACCATCTGGGGCGGCAAGCTGGCTTATGTGCCCTGGATGCGTCCGGGCTGGGAAGCGGCCAGACTCTGTGAAGAAACCTACGAGGAAAACCCGGATATCGTGGGTATTCTGTTAGGACAACATGGTCACACCAACTGGGCCGGCGAGAGTAAGAGTTGTTATGAAACCTCGCTCTGGGTGATCGAAACGGCTGCCCGTTACATTGAAGAGCACGACAAGGGCGAGATGACCTTTGGCGGGCAAAAATACGCGCCATTGGATGAAAGCAGCCGCACTCGCCTGCTTACCGAGTTCCTGCCGGTTGCCAGAGGCATGATTTCCACCAAGGTGAAGTTTATCGCCACCGTGCAAACCGACGACGCTACCTTACGCTTTGTAAACAGCGTGGATGCGCCAAGACTGGCTGCCCTGGGTACTTCTTGTCCGGACCATTTTCTGCGCACCAAAATCAAACCTTTGTTGGTGGATTTTGATCCGCAGAATGACGATTTCGAACAGTTGGTCGACAAGTTTAAAAAGGGTTTGCAGCAATATCGCGAAGACTATATTGCTTATTACGAAAGCTGCAAACACGAAGATTCTCCGGCTATGCGTGACCCCAGTCCCACGGTTATTCTTATTCCAGGCATCGGCATGATCGCCTGGGGTAAAAACAAGAGTGAGTCGCGGGTGACGGCCGAGTTTTACAACTGTGCCATTGAGGTAATGCGAGGCGCTGAAGCTATCTCAGAATACACTGCGCTGCCTGCACAGGAAGCTTTTGATATTGAATACTGGGCGCTGGAAGAGGCCAAACTGCAGCGTATGCCGGCAGAAAAATCGCTGGCGCGGGATGTGGTAGTGGTGATTGGCGCCGGTGACGGAATCGGAAAAGCGACGGCCCACCGCGTTGCCAGGGAAGGCGCCCATGTGGTGTGCGCGGATCTTAATTATACCAATGCTCAGAAAACCGCTGCCGAGCTCACCGATATTTACGGTCAGGGCATCGGCGTGGCAGGCTCAGGTATCTCAGCCTGTGGACCGGCAATCGCTTTACAGGTAGATATCACCAAGCGCGAAACCGTTGAGGGCTTATTCTCTCAGGTGCTGCTGGCGTACGGCGGCATTGATAAAGTCATTGTCACTGCTGGTGTGTTTGTAGCGGAAGGCGCAGACATGGACAAGAACGACCAAATCTTTGATTTAAGTTTTGGTGTGAATGTAAAAGGCGGTTACGTGGTGGCCTCTGAAGCGCAGAAGATTTGGATAAGCCAGGGGCTTAAAGGCGCTATGGTACTCACCACCAGTGTTAATGGTGCGGTCTCCAAGAAAGGATCGCTGGCTTACGATACCAGTAAAGCTGCGGCTAACCATCTGGTGCGGGAGCTGGCTGTCACGCTTTCGCCGCTTATTAATGTGAATGCACTGGCGCCGGCAACAGTGGTGCAGGGCAGCAACATGTTTCCTCGTGACCGGGTGATTTCATCGTTAACCAAATACAACATTGCTTTCAGCGCGGATGAATCTACTGAGGCATTACGCAATAAACTGGCTGAGTTTTATGCTCAGCGCACCCTCACTAAGCAGCCCATAACGCCGGACGACCAGGCCGAAGCAGCGTACCTGCTGATTTCAGGGCAGTTAAGTAAAACCACCGGGCAGGTGATCAGTGTGGACGGTGGTCTGCACGAAGCCTTCTTGCGATAGGAGTAACCGACTATGTTAAGACGCATCGATGAAGCACTGATTAACCAGGCGAATCAGTCACTACTCAACGAACTTGAGGCTGACTACGCGGCACTGGGCGACAAACTGGCGCGGCAGAATATTGATATTGAAGCCATCACCCGTAGCGCGGCGGATTTTCAGATTGCCGTGCCGTCCTGGGGCACTGGTACCGGCGGTACCCGCTTTGCACGTTTTCCTGGCACCGGCGAACCACGCAATATCTTTGAGAAACTTGAGGATTGTGCCGTAATCAATGAGCTTTCAGGTTGTACCGACAGTGTGTCACCGCATTTCCCCTGGGACAAAGTGGATGACTTCAGTGAGCTCAAACAAACGGCCGATGAGTACGGGATAAAATGGGTATCGGTGAACTCCAATACCTTTCAGGACCAGCCCGGTCAGGAACACTCCTACAAATACGGTAGTCTGAGTAACACCAGCAAAGAGGCCCGGGAGCTGGCTATTCAACACAATCTCGACTGCATCGGCTATGGTCAGCAGTTAGGCGCGAAAAGTCTCACGGTATGGGTTGGCGACGGCTCTAATCATCCCGGGCAGCAGCATTTTCAGCGCGCCTTTGAACGTTACCTGGCCAGCATGGAGCAAATCTACAAAGGACTGCCGGATGACTGGGAAATGCACATTGAGCATAAGATGTTCGAACCGGCATTTTATTCCACCATTATTCAGGACTGGGGCTCCAATATTCTGGCGGCCATGCAGCTTGGCCCCAAATGTAAGTCGCTGGTCGATTTGGGTCATCACGCGCCAAACACCAATATCGAGATGATTGTTTCGCGCCTTATTCAATTTAAAAAGCTCGGCGGTTTTCATTTTAACGACAGCAAGTATGGCGACGATGATCTCGACAGTGGCTCGTTACATCCCTATCAGCAATTTCTTATTTTTAATGAGCTGGTGGATGCTGAATATCGCAAAGAGGCGGAATTCAATCCCGCTTACATGCTCGACCAGTCACATAACGTAACTGATCCGGCAGAAAGCCTGATTAACTCAGCCATTGAAGTGCAGCGTTCCTTTGTTAAAGCCTTACTGGTTAATCGCGAGGCACTTTACGGTTATCAGGAAGATAACGACGCGCTGATGGCGTCGCTGGAATTAAAGAATGCCTTTAACCTGGATGTGTCGCCCATACTGGCTATGGCCCGTTATCGCAAAGGCGCAGCAATTAACCCGCTGGCGGTGTACCGCAGCAGTGGTTATCGCAGCAAAATGGCTGAGTTGCGCCCACGGGATCCAAATGCCACCGGCTCAGGTATTGTGTAACCGTGTTTCCAAGCCAGTCTGACTGCCCGGTTAACCCAACGGCCCGGCAGTCAGGCTACTTTTCTTCGGTTATTCAACGGTTTCACTGAGACATTAGGCGCATACTGCCGCAGGCTTAGAAATTTCCGGTATTCTTTGTACTGTATCCGCTGTGACCAAAGTCCGCCCATTCGCGTTATTTAAAAGGGGAGCCGTTAATGCGATTGAACCAATGTTTTAATTTTCACGATTTCAGAAAGCTGGCGCAAAAGCGACTGCCCGGTCCAATCTTCAACTACATAGATGGCGGCGCCGACGACGAAACCACATTACGTCGCAACAGCGATGCGTTCAGAGAGTGCGATCTCATTCCGCGGGTATTAACCGGTGTGAAAGAGATAGATCTGAGCGTGGAAGTGATGGGTCAGAAGCTCGACCTGCCGGTGTACTTATCGCCCACCGCATTACAACGCTTGTTCCACCATCAGGGAGAGCGAGCTGTTGCCGCTACGGCCGAGAAGTTTGGCACCATGTTTGGCGTGTCGTCGCTGGGCACGGTCAGTATGGAAGAGATTGCCCGGCAATACGATACCCCGCAGGTTTATCAGTTCTATTTTCACAAAGACAGAGGCCTGAACCGGGCCATGATGGAACGGGCTAAAGAATCAAACATCGAAGTAATGATGCTAACGGTAGACTCCATTACCGGTGGCAACCGGGAGCGGGATCTCAGAACCGGCTTTTCCATTCCGTTTAAACTCAACCTGGCCGGATTATGGCAGTTTGCCAGCAAACCTGCCTGGGGGATTAACTATATCACCCACGAGAAGTTCTCTTTACCGCAGCTTGAAGCGCACATTGATATGGGCGGTGGCAGCAGTTCTATCGGCGATTACTTTACCAATATGCTCGACCCTTCTATGAACTGGAAAGACGTGGAAGAGATGGTGAAATTCTGGGACGGTCAGTTTTGCTTAAAAGGGATCATGAGTGCCGATGATGCGCGCCGTGCCGTAGATATTGGCTGTACCGGCATTGTTATCTCTAACCACGGTGGCCGGCAACTGGACGGCTCACGCAGTTCGTTCGACCACCTGGCTGAAATTGTTGATGCCGTGGGCGACAAAATTGACGTGATTTTCGACAGTGGCGTGCAGCGCGGTACGCACGTACTCAAAGCATTGGCTCTGGGAGCAAAAGCAGTTGGCCTGGGGCGTTATTATTTGTATGCGTTGGCCGCTGCCGGACAACCGGGTGTAGAACGCGCCATGCAGCTGATGGTGGCAGAGATAGAGCGGGATATGCGCCTGATGGGTTGCAGTAAAATCAGTGAGCTTAATCTTCATCACGTCCGCTTTAGATAATCTGTTACAAATTAAGCACCTGAACTCATAACCGGTGAGTATTGACAAAACGGTTTAAGTGGTAAGCTGATGCTTTGCCTATTGCCATCGGACGGAGCCAAAATGAAAACTCGCTTGCAGCTTGGCGGTATTGCCGCAGTAGTCTGTGCGCTGTGTTATATTATTGGTTTTACCATGATACTGGTTGTCATGCCGGACATTAACATTGATGGCGAGCAGCGTCTGCAGGCCATTCTCTCAGAACCTCGCCTGATCCAGAGCTGGTACTTTATTATTTTTGTGGTGTTTGGCGTGGCGTTGCTGTTGCTAAACCGCAGCCTTTATCGCCCGGCGGGCGAGGAAAGTGGCCAATGGCAACTGATAGGCGCGCTGATAGGATACGTTTGGGCCGCTTACGTGTTTGCTATCGGCTTTATTTCGGTGCTCACCATCGAATACCTTACCCATCTGACCCCCAGCCAAACCGATGAAACCTGGCCTGCTATCCTGGCGATTCAGACCGGCCTTGGTGATGGCGTAGAATGGATTGGCGGCATCTGGATGCTGGTGATCAACGTTAGTCTGTACCGTCAGCGCAGTGCGCCTCTGGCCTTAAGTGCAGCGGGAGTGTCAACGGGCGTGATTGGTATGTTAACCCTGTATCCGCCGCTGGCCGCTGCGGGCGGTGCCTTCGGGTTGCTGCAAATCGGCTGGTTTTGCTGGCTGGGGGGCTTGCTCATAAAGCAGAAAGTACCTGTTTTACCAGCTTAGCAATACGCGGTAATGCGTGGCAGATTGCTCAATTTTAACCTGCCATTGCATTACCGACGCAATGCGCTGCACCAGATACTGGCCGTGTCCCAGACCCTGATAATAAGGCCGGGAAGGCGATTCGGTCAGCGGGTTTTCAAATATCAACTGTGCTGACTGCAAATAAATCCGCATACCGCCGCCACCGCCATGATAAAAGCCGTTATTGATCAGGTTTTGGCACAACAAAGAGATTAAATAGGTGTTGCCCGGCAGGGTAAAATTGTCGGGCAGTTCAATGTTGGCATTAAACGTCTGATCGGGGTAAATCTGATACAACGCCAGTAATTGCTTTTCAAGAACAGGTAGTAATTTAACCTTACTGAACTGCAGGTTTTCCTTACGCGCCAGGGCCAGCAATACCTCAACTGTTTGCTGTAAGGTATTGGTAGCCTGCTCAACTAGCTGGCGCTCGGCCGGATCGCTTATGAGATTGTCATTGATAGCCAGGGTATTCTTCAGCAGTGTGATAGGGGTGCGTAATTCATGGCTTACATCACGGGTGAAATCCCGCTCCCGTTGCCAGGCTTCCTGGAGTTCAGAATAAGTATTCTTGAACGAATTGGCTAATTCACCGATTTCGTCCTGGCGACGTTCGCCGCTAATCTGGCAGGGCGTATCGGGTGACTGCTGTTTAATGGAAGCCGACAAGCGCTGAATAGGCTTGGCCAACCGGGAGGCCAGAAACCAGGTGCTGAGAATCGCCAGGATAATGGCCGCCAGCGAAACGCTGAACAGAAAAACCTGGTAAATGCTGGCAAAATTAGCCAGCGGCAGAAGCTCATTAGCCTGCACCATCACGCCCCGGGCCGGGATGTCAGACAGTGTAAAAGGCTGAAAGTAAACTGCTTCCTGCCCGGCGACCGTAGCAACATTGTCGCCATAGGTGCTCGGTGTGAGCTTACCGGGGAGCTCGCTGTCGCGGATAATAATAGTGAATGCAGAGGAAGAGGGAGATAAAGCACTGAGCTGACTATTGTCTGCCCAGCTGTGTTCAAGCTGCGTAATTTCCATGCTCAGTAAATGGGAGGCAACAATGTCCTGGGTAACCTCGATAAACAGCATACTGAGGCGGGTATAAAATAAGCCGATGATTAACACCAGGGTTCCAAACGCAATAAACAACTGCGCCTGAATGCCTTTAAACTTCATTATCATCCAGCCCCTTTAACTGATAACCCACGTTACTGATGGTGTGTAACAGGGCCCGGCCGCTGGCTTGCTCCAGGGCTTTGCGTAACGTATACATGTGCGATTTCAGCGCGTTACTCTCGGGCGGGTCGTCGGCCCAGATATGACTGATCAAATCTGAACGACTTACCGGATAAGGGTAGTCACAGAGCAGTTTATGCAGGATCTTAAAGCCGATACCAGTTACCGGGATAACGGTGCTTTGCCAGTTGACGGTCATGGCCCGGGTATCCATGGTCAGCACTCCCTGGGTTACTGTGGTATCGGTGTGTAGTTGCGGACGTCGTGCCAGGGCTTCACAGCGTAGCGCTAACTCACGTAAATCAAAAGGCTTTGTGAGATAGTCGTCGGCGCCCTGACCAAACCCTTTGGCTTTGTCGGTAAAGGCATCTCGAGCGGTGAGCATTAACACCGGCACCACTTTGGTGGCTTCTGCCTTTACGCGCTTACACACTTCCAGGCCGTCTATATCAGGCAGGTTCAGATCAAGGATGATAACGTCGAACTGACCGTTTAATGCCTGTTGAACACCCTGCTTGCCAGTGGCGGCAAAATCGACCAGCCAGCCGTGGCCTTCCAGAAAGTCAACAATCTGCCGGGCAATGGCCAGGTTGTCTTCGATTAATAAAACAGAAATTGATGTTGCCACAGTCAGGCGTCCTTTAAGTCTGTTGCACTAGTATGTTATGCAAACCTTAGCGTGGCAACGGTCAAGGCAGGGTGAAAACCTGCTAAATGTCAGGTCGGATGTTTTAACGCTTGTATTCAATGCTGATTTTACTATCATTTTGAGCATAACCAGGCTTATCAGAATCAGCGCGTGACTACCTACTTATACGTTGGCAGCAGTACCGAAAAACAGGACGTTGACGAGCAGGCTCAGTCCTTAATCAACAAGTACCCTCACGATATTGTGGTGCGCGAGCCCAATGCCGATCCCGGCGCAAAGCCCAAGCTCAACCGGCTGTTAAAGCGCTTAAAGCGGGGGGATCGGCTGATTATTCACGATGTGTCCAGGCTCGGGCGCAGCATTCGGGCAGTAGCAGCGGTTACTGCTGACCTTGAACGACAGGGTATTATGCTGATTGTTGATAATCTGGAGTCGGTAGCCGGCCCGGCGCCGAATATTTATGCGCTGATTGCCAGTGCCGCTCAAATGGATAAAGACCTGCTGACCGACCGCCAGGCCATTGGTATAGCCAAAGCCCGGGCAAAGGGTAAGTACAAAGGCCGTAAAGCCTTGCCGGCAACGATTATTAACAAGGCCAATAAACTGATTGCCAAAGGCATGAAGAAAAAAGAGGTCGCCCGACAGCTCAATATTGGCGAGTCTACGCTGTACAAATATCTGGCCGCCCAGCGTCAGGATGAATAGCATTTTTCAATCTCTCTGATGCTGGCTTAGTCAACAGCTTCATCACTTATCTCATCTTTGCGTTTTTTATCTATACTGAGTAGTTATAAAGCGCGGTTCACATCATAAATACTGATGATACAGGGGAGCCCTTGAGGAACCCCGCGGCTTAAAAGAGGTAATGCTATGCACAGGGCTATTGTTTTGCAGGATACTGCGCCACTTGAATCTATTGAGCTGCTCGGCGGCCTGATCAATGTGATGAGTGATACTCAGAAAGGTGATGAACAATCTGTCACCGTTCAGGAGAGTGCTAGCGCTGGGTTTGGCCCGCCGCCCCACAGTCATCCCTGGTCGGAAACCTTTTATGTGATAAGCGGCGCAGTGGATTTTATGCTGAATGAAGACGGTTATCACTGCGGTGCCGGGGCTATGGTTTACATTCCGGCGGATCAGGTTCATGCGTTTCAGTCTTGTGCTGAGGGCGTAAAGATGATCGAATTTACCGGTCCTGGCAGTCAGGCACTGGATTTATTTCGTTCTCTGAGCGCCTTTCTTAAGCAGGCTTCACCGGATGAACTGGATAAAGTGCGCTCGATTTTTTCTCAGCATGGTGCCACATTGCATATCTGAACCAGCCTGAACCGGGACTGCTTTAACAGGACGTCAGCATTCCCGGTAGTCCTCTCTTTGATGCAAATCAGTGTCTTCGGCGCGTAATCTTTGTACGGTATCTATACTCATAGATGGCATGCAGGTGCTGAACACATAATATTACGGCTCTGCTTTGTACTGCCTTTGTCTTACATGTACGGGAGTAATCATGACCGATGTACAGCAATCCAAATGGCACGCGCTGACCGCCGACGAAGCGATTACCCAACTCGAAACCACCCGCGACGGCCTGAGCCAGGAACAGGTTAGCCAGCGACTCTCAAGCTGTGGACCAAACAAGCTGCCTGAAGCACCGCAGGCCAGCACGCTGGCGCGCTTCCTTAAGCAATTTGCCAATCTGCTGGTTATCGTGCTGATGGTGGCCGGTATTCTGACCGCATTTTTACAGCACTGGATAGATACCGCGGTGATCTTTGCCGTGGTGATTGTTAACGCCCTGATTGGCGTAATGCAGGAGGGCAAGGCCGAAAAAGCCATGGATTCCATCCGCCAGATGCTGGCCTTAAAAGCGGCGGTGATCCGTAATGGTAAGCGTCGCACTGTGGCGGGTGAAGAGCTGGTGCCCGGAGATGTGGTCCTGTTGGAAGCCGGAGATAAAGTGCCGGCAGATATCAGGCTGCTTAGCAGTCATAGCCTGGCCATACAGGAAAGTTTGCTAACCGGTGAATCACTGCCGGTGGAAAAAGGCACCGACACAGTGGAAGAGGAGGCCGCGCTTGGTGATCGGCAGTGTATGGCGTTCAGTGGCACCAACGTAACAGCCGGCCAGGCAACCGGGATAGTGGTGGCCACCGGCGCTCATACCGAAATTGGCCGCATTGGCGGTATGCTGTCGGGGGTTCAGAAGCTCACCACACCACTGGTGGAACAAATGGACGTGCTGGCTAAGTGGATCACCGGTTTTATTCTGACCGTGGCGGTTATCCTGTTACTGGTTGGCACTCTGGTACTCAATCAGCCGTTCACTGAACTCTTCCTCGCGGTGGTCGGCTTGTCTGTTGCCGCCATTCCGGAAGGGCTGCCCGCGGTGCTTACCATTACCCTGGCCGTTGGTGTGCAGGCTATGGCTAAACGCAGCGCCATCGTACGCGTTTTACCAGCGATTGAAACCCTTGGCTCGGTGTCGGTGATCTGCTCCGATAAAACCGGTACGTTCACCCGCAACGAGATGATGGTGGTGAGCGTACAAACTGCCGCTAACGACTACGACGTGGATGGTGAGGGGTATGCCCCCATTGGCGACGTGTTATTTAACGATAAACCGGTACACACCGCTGAGCAGCCGTTGTTGCAGGGAGTTGCGCGGGCTTGTGCACTGTGTAACGACGCTGAGATTCACCATCGTGATGATAACTGGAGTTTTGAGGGCGACCCCATGGAAGCGGCATTGGTAAGCTTTGCCTGCAAGGCCACTTTTGATGAAGGCGAGGATTACAAAGCGCGTTGGCGGCGCACCGATGTGCTGCCGTTCGACTCTACTACCCAGTACATGGCCACTCTCAACCACGATCACAACGGTCACGGTATTATACTGGTGAAAGGCGCGCCTGAAGTGGTATTGAAGTTATGCCGGGTACAGCAAACAGCCGAAGGCGATGAACAATCCATCGATTTAACCGCGTGGCTCGAAAAAGCCGAGGCGCTGGCCAGAAAAGGTCAGCGCGTGCTGGCTGTGGCCTCTCGCAGTGTGGCCGTTGATCATACCGTTTTGAGTGCATCGGATTTGCAGGATTCGCTGTGTTTGCTGGGGTTGGTAGGGCTTATCGATCCGCCCAGGCAGGAAGCCATTAGCGCAGTGCAAACCTGCCGGAATGCAAAAATTCAGGTCAAAATGATTACCGGCGACCATGCGGTGACCGCCCAGGCGATTGGCAAACAGCTGGGTTTAACGCATACCGATAAGGTGCTAACCGGCACTGAGCTTGATGCCCTCAGCGACGAGCAACTTAAAGAGGCGGTGCAGCATACGGACGTATTTGCCCGCACTACGCCAGAACATAAACTGCGGTTGGTAATGGCATTACAATCACTGGGCCTCACGGTATCAATGACCGGTGACGGCGTGAACGATGCGCCGTCGCTTAAACGCGCTGACGCCGGTGTGGCTATGGGTCTTAAAGGCAGCGAAGCGGCGAAGGAAGCGGCCGAAGTGGTGCTGGCCGATGATAATTTTGCCTCCATAGCGGCGGCGGTAGAGCAGGGCCGTACCGTGTATGCCAATATTAAAAAGGTGGTGAGCTGGACGCTGCCTACCAACGCCGGGGAAGCGCTAACCATCATCGTTGCGCTGCTGGCGGGGTTGCCGTATCCCATTACGCCGGTGCAGATCTTGTGGGTCAATATGATCACGGCGGTTACACTGGGCATGGCGCTGGCCTTTGAGCCCACCGACGCGGCGACCATGAAAAAAACACCACGCCCGCGTGGACAGGCACTTATCCAACCGGCGTTGGTGTGGCAGATCATGCTGGTAGGCACCCTGTTCTTTCTGGCGGTATTTGGTATTTACCAGTATGCCATTAAGGCCGGTCATGATGTGGAATATGCCCGGACGCTGGCGATGAATATGCTGGTGGGGCTGGAGATTTTTTACCTGTTCTTTGTGCGTACCATGAACCTGCGTTCAATCTCCTTAGCCGGGGTCAAAGGCACTAAGGTGGTGTGGTCGGCAGTTGGGGTGGTAGTGGTTGCCCAGTTGGCCATCTCCTACATGCCGGTTCTGCAAACCGTGTTCGGCACGCGTTCACCTACACTAATCGACAACCTGGTGATAGTACTAACCGGCTTTGCCTTGCTGATTGTGCTGGAGATTGAAAAAGTCGTAAGGCTTACGCTTTATCAGCGAAAACGTTAGCCACCGCGTGGACAGGCACTTATTCAGGCTGCCAAATATAAGTGCCTGTCCACCAATTTCACTAATTTAGCTGGAAGTTGAAAAAGTTATCAGGCGTACGTTAAATCAATGAAAACGTTAATAGTGGTAGCCGAGCAAGTTAATGTCTTTTTGAAAGTGCCTGTCCACCAACTCGGCTAACTCATCGGAATAGTATTGGTGGTAAGTCTGTCGGTCGGTGGCCTTGCGCTTATGAGGCAGCGCCTTAGTCGGCAGGTTTAAATGCTCACAGATTGTATTGAAATCATCCTGCAGGTTTTCGTACTTGGCGATAAAGTCCATACACAGATTGCCCTGCAGATCGGTCAGATAATCGGTTTGTAACTGCATGGAAGTATCGATGTGATACTGATAGGGGCGCTCAGGATCGAGCTTGTAACGCATAAAGCTGTCAAAGTCATCAAAGCCCGCTACCAGATGCGGCCGTTCACGTTTGATGTGGTGATAGGAGCTCACCTGCAAATCCCACGGGTTTCGTACAAACGCAAATTTATACAACGCCGCAAAGTACTCAGCTGGCAACATTTCTTTAGCGGCAATCACTTTACTGTGGCGTGGAAAGCGGCAACCCAGTTTATGCCCACACAACTGACTGAGCTTATTCACGATAAATTGCGGCATACCATAGCGGGCATCCCAGCGATAGCGGGAAAGTGCATCGCGTACACTGGTACCGCCGGTTTTTGCTATATGCACAAATAGAAACTGATGTTTGTGAGAAAGCAGCATGGATATTGGTGTTCGTCATAAAAATGTTTCATTCAAACAATACGATACCAATATGACATATTAAGGACAGTCACATCGGTCGCTATGAACCCACACGTAAAGGAACAACCACCCGCACACCCGACTGAGTTGAGTGAGTTGAGTGGACAGTCACTCACGCAACTGACTGTCCTGGTGTCGTATTCGGGCAGTGGCGGTGTGGAAGTGATCACCAATCATTTGGTGGCAGGTATGCTCAACGCCGGGGTAAAAATTGAGCTATTGTTGCTTAAAACCCGCGGGCCGCACTTCAGTAAACTGCCTGAGCATCCTAATCTGACAATCCGTAAGTTAAAGGCAAGTAGCGCCTGGCTGGCTGTTCCTGAACTAAAACGCTATTGTAACGACCACCCTGGCCGGGTACTCATGGCAATTAAAGACCGTGCAATTCAGGCTGCGTCGCTGGCAAATTACCTGAGTGGCTGCAAGGTTAGGGTTGTTGGTCAACTCCACACGAATATGCAAACTGGTTTGGCTGGACGCATCAAAGTGCTTGTGCGCGTTAGATTTAAAATGATGCGATATCTGTATCGGTATTTAGCGGGGGTGATTGCTGTGTCTCAGGATGCGGCTGACTCCCTGCAATCTATAGTGCAATTATCTCCCGAAAAAGTAACGGTGCTGGCCAACCCTGTTATTACACCTGATATCGAGGTTAAGTCGCAAATGGAGCCCGTTCACCCCTGGTTGGCTGACAAATCACAATGTGTAATTGTTGCTGCAGGCCGGCTATCTTCACAGAAGAATTTCGCCTTGCTTATCAGAGCCTTTAAACTTGTATTGCAGAAAAAGGTCGCAAAGCTGGTTATTTTGGGGGAAGGGCCTCAGCGCAGCCAGTTGGAAGCGCTATGTAGCGAACTTGCACTTACCGATGATGTGTCTCTGTTTGGCTTTGTGGACAACCCTTATGCCGAAATGAAGCACGCTGATCTATTTGTGTTGTCTTCAGACTGTGAAGGCTCTCCCACCGTGCTAACGGAGTGCCTGTCGCTGGGCATTCCATGCGTCGCCACAGCGGTTGGTGATGTAACCGAGACCTTGCAAGATGGACGTATTGGCCCGGTAGTGCCCTGTAACAACGAAGAAGCATTAGCGGCGGCGATTATTCATACACTGGATGGTCCTCCGGCAAGCGATAGGCTAAAACAAGCTGTGCATAAATTCAGGCAGGCAGAGTCTGTGGCAGCTTATCTCAAGCAGTTAGCTCGTTGGCAGTAATTGATGTTTATTGTTATTAAAATGTTAATGAAAAGTTGAGGGGGATGTGGTTTAATCTCGGTATTCGTGTCAGGACGAAAATCAGGGGTTAGCATGTATTTTTCTGTAGAACATTCACTGGAGCGCCTTGCTGTTTTTGCGGCGTATTCAGAGTGTGATGGCTGCGCAGACGCTGAACTCACCAGTCAGCTGATTGAAGGGCTGTTGATGAGCGGCGTACATGTGGAATTACTGCTGCTCAATAGCAAAGTGAATTCGTCCTGCCCTGTGCCGGCTCACCCGCATTTAAGCATTAAAACCCTGCGCGCCAGCAGCGTTTGGCTGGCGGTGCCCGAATTAAAGCGCTATATGCAAAGCCATCCCGGTGAAATTGTTCTGGCAGTGGACGATCAGTATATTCAGGCCGCCTCTATGGCTAACCTGCTATCGGGCTTACGCGGCAATGTTGCCGGGTTAATGCATAATACCAACTGGGGCACATCGCACAGCGTTGTAACGCCTCGCCTGCGCTCTATACTGATGCGACTTCTTTATGGCTACACCTCGGGTGTGATCACCGAATCGGCGGATACCGGCAGAACACTGGAGCTGATGTGCCGGTTACCGAAAGCCCGAATCAAAATGCTTACTCAACCCTGCCGGCAGGATGTGGTTATCAGCGGCTGTATAGAGCTACTTACTGAGTGGCAATGCTGCGGTGTGTGCAGCGTTAATTCCGGCCGCTACTTAAGTGCTTAACCTCTGGTGCTATTTCTGGCAGACTGACTTACAGGCTTAAATTAATCCAGATGTGAGTAGATGGAACGACCGCTGTTAAAACATATACGCAACCACGAAGCGTTGTTTTTGGAAATTGCCCGTTTGCGAGATCTTGCCATTGAGCAGTCAGGCTTCGGCAACTATGAATTCAGTAAGACCCCCAAGTTTATCAGCGAAACCGGCGAACGATTTACCATCGAACCGGAGCGCAGCATCATTTTACCTGACTATCATCTGTTCAAAGGGTTAAAGCATGCCTTAACCGAGCGTGTGCCAGGACTTACCATTGTTGAGCACAGTGACTGTGGTTACCGTTACCCCACGGCCGCCCTGGCCGGTTTGGATGCCCCGTTTATTAAACGGTTACGTTCGGAGTATTTTCACCGGGTAGACGAAGATCGCAGCATTTGTCGGCCGGTTAACCTCTCTTATGGGATTAAGAGCCGGGGTAAAGCCGATAATCGCCTGGAATACGAAGTCTGGGTACCGGAAAGCCAGCTGGAAGCCGATCCCATGCCGCTGTTGGTAGAAAAGTACGGTGAAGATCTGCCCCATGAAGTGCGCCACTTTGCTCAGCAAAAACCTATGATTTACGGCTGGATGGGGGTAAAACGCGCGGCCTTTGAAGCGCTTTACCGCAACCCTGCGGTGATGGGCGATCTGGTGATCTGCATTGGCCTGTCGGTAGACGCATATAATATCGGCGCAAGGCCGGACCTATCGTTTTCGCCGGCAGTGGAAAGCTCCATTGCGGCCAGTAATGCCGAATTTGAATGGGAAGTGATGGGTTACTATGCGCCGGGCGATGCGCACTATTCTCATGATGAGTTATGGGCAGCGATAAATCATTCGCTGGAAGCCATTGGTGAACCCATCAGCGAACTTTACGCTAATGACATTATGCCGATTATGGAGAGTAAAACGGAGCGTATTCTGAGCACGGTTTACGGCCAGGGCATTACCACCGATGAAATTCGCGAACTGAATTTGCGTCCGCAGGAGTTTTTGCAAACCAGCAGTGAACGCCGGGTTAAACCGCAGGATCCCAATCGTAAGGTTAATTTCCTTGGCCGTCTTAACCGGCTATTTTATCAGCCCGAGCATCAATTGCCGGCGATTGAATCATTGCATGATCTCATCGCGCATTCGCGCTAAGCTTGCACAATAAACTCTTACTGCACGGAAATCTGCACACATCATGCATGATATTGATGATTACGATAAACAAATCCTTAAACTCCTGCGCCAGAACGGCCGCCTGACTAATCAGGAGTTAGGCGAGCTGGTGGGTCTGTCTGCCTCGCAAATCTCCCGCCGCCGAATTCACCTTGAGCAGCAAAAATACATTATTGGTTACAGCGCCCGTATTTCACCCGCCGCGCTTAATTTAGATATCTCGTCGGTACTGGAAATTACCCTGGCCGAAGCCTCACCCGAGGCCGTTACGGCCTTTTACGAGCTGGTAAAACACACGCCGGCTATTCTGGACATGTATAAAACCACCGGTAATGCCGACTTTATTCTTAAAGTGGCGGTGGCGGAGCTGAGTGACTTATCTGCGCTGATCAGCGACCTGGCCGCCCACAAAACGGTGGGGCATATCCGCACTGCGGTGGTATTGGAACGCCTTAAAGAAGATGGTGTTTGGTTGTAATGCCGCAAAAATATTATTTAAACGCACGTTATGCGCAATTTAAGTAAAATATGCGCACAATATGATTTTATTGTGCTATATTTCTCACAGTTTAATTTCACGTGTTCTGTGGGTAAAATAATGAGTGAAGCAGCAATCAGTCAGCCGAAATCCATTCGGCACAGTTGGGCAGAAGATGTTCTGGCGTTGATCACCGGTACCATTTTAGTGTCTTTTGGCGCGATTTTACTGCGTGAGGTTGGCGCACTTACCGGCAGTACCGCCGGGATGGCCTTTTTGATTGATTACCTGTCGCCTATGACCTTTGGCGTAGCTTTCTTTTTAGTGAATATTCCGTTTTATATTCTGGCGCTCAAGAAAATGGGGGTGGTCTTTACCCTTAAAACTTTTGCTACCGTATCGTTGGTATCGCTCTTTACTCATATTCACCCGGCATTTATTCAGTTTGGTGAGCTGGATTTATTTTACTCTACCCTGTTCGGCAATCTGCTCATGGGTACAGGCTTTGTGGTATTGTTCCGCCACGGTGCCAGTCTGGGTGGCGTAACCATATTAGCGCTCTACATTCAGGATAAAACCGGTTTTCGTGCCGGGTACCTGCAAATGGGGGTAGATGTGCTGGTGGTGTGTGCGGCGTTTTTTGTCGTGAGCATTCCGGCATTGATCGCGTCTGTACTGGGCGCGGTGGTACTGAATATTCTGATAGCATTTAACCACCGTAAAGACCGTTATTTAGCTTAAACAGGCCAATAGATTAATAAAAAGCTGCTCCCGAGAGACAGTCACTCCAAGGAAATACTATGTTTGAACATGTTGATGCCTATGCCGGCGATCCGATTTTCTCGCTGGTTGAACAATTCATGAAAGATCCCCGTGAGGACAAAGTGAATCTCACCATCGGGTTTTATTTTGATGAAGACGGCAACGTGCCAAACTTTAGCAGTGTTGATAAAGCCAAAGTGTGGGCGGCAGACAACCCGCCAGCATCGCCCGTTTATCTGCCGATGGACGGCTTACCGGATTACCGCGTAGCAGTAAAATCACTGGCCTTTGGTGATGCACTGCCATTAGTGGACAGTCGCTTAGCGTCAACCCAAAGCCTGGGCGGTTCAGGCGCGCTGAAAGTGGGTGCTGATTTACTCAAGCGCTATTTCCCCGATTCAGAGCTTTGGGTGAGCGACCCGACCTGGGAAAACCATCACTCTATCTTCAAGGGCGCGGGTGTGAAGGTAAATACCTATCGCTACTATAACCCGCAAACCAAAATGCTCGATTTCAGCGGTATGCTGGAAGACTTAAATCAACTGCCGGAAAAAGCCATTGTATTGCTTCACCCGTGCTGCCATAACCCAACGGGTATCGACTTAACCAACGAGCAGTGGCAACAGGTGGTGGACGTGGTGAAACAGCGTAACCTGCTGGCCTTTTTCGATATGGCTTATCAGGGGTTCGGGTTTGGTTTAAACGAAGATACTCAGGCCATTAAACTGATGGCCGAGTCTGGTCAGCCGTTCCTGTTAGCGCAGTCATTCTCGAAAATCTTCTCACTGTACAGCGAGCGAGTAGGGGCGTTGTATGTGGTGTGTGAATCACCGGAAACCGCCGAAACCATTCAGGGCCAGCTTAAGTTTACCGTACGGACTAACTACTCTACGCCGCCGTCTTTTGGCGCGCGCCTGGTTAATCAGGTACTGGCAAGCGATGCGCTGACCGATGAGTGGAAAACCGAGCTTGAAGCCATGCGCGAGCGTATGCACACCATGCGTGAGCAACTGGTCGCCAAACTTGGCGAGCTACGCCCGGATGTGGATTTCAGCTATCTGGCCGCGCAAGTCGGTATGTTTAGTTACACCGGCTTCAGCCCGGAGCAAATTAAACGCCTGAAAGACGAGTTTGGAGTTTATCTGATTGCCAGCGGCCGTATGTGTGTAGCGGGCCTGAATACCCGCAATATCGACGCTACCGCAAAGGCGTTTGCGGCGGTTTGCTAACAAACTTTAAGAGGCTGTGACCCTTTTTTTCAATATGGACAGGCGGTTACAGCTTCGACTATAAACTCCTAAAACGGTAGTGAATCTATTCATTGCGTCCCATCGTTAGGGGTAAACTCGGAGTCATAAGAAACACCGTTTTGGCTCAACGTCCTCGAATAAAACTTGCTATTTTTATGGGCCTGAAAAACCCCCGCTCTGAATCCCGCAGCTAGCTCGGGTAGTTCATCTCCTACTTCCGCCTTTAGTGGCGTGCAACCAGTACAAAATGCTTTAATGTCGTAGTGTTCAACTTTGAGTCTTGTCGATTCACTTTCTATAATGTCTGACTTGAACTGTATTTTGTAGCCGTTAGGTGTATCAAAAGATGTTTCTACAGTTTGATATTTAAACCCGTAGGAAACACAGAAGCTTAAATCGGTCCGAGAATAATTTGTGACACAACGATCAAATACTCCTTCTAAAGTCGGTGCTTCTGGAGTGCCAGGAGGTTTCTGAGCATAAGCTGTTGAGAAAGAGGAAAAGAATAAAGCAAAAATGAAAAAACGCTTCATCAAAAATAAGATCCTTCTTAGTTAATTGATACTTAAGTTTAATTTTTCGGGGGGAAAGTCAATGAGAAGGGCTGAAAATCAAAGCAAGTCAAAGTGAAGCATTTCCATGCCGTTACCGTTTATCCGATAATGGCGTTTGGTGTTGGCGACGATGTTTCATTTTACTAACAAGACATCGTCTTCTAAGGTCCAGGTGCCCGTTCTTACCTCGCTATCTATTCTTGCAAAAAGACAGTCACTCACTAGACTCAGGTCCAGTTGGATTTTTTCTTAATGTCAGCACAATGAACACACTACTTCTCTAGATTAGTGAAACATTGTGCCCAGACCCCGTAAAAGTCTTATCAATCTCTCCGATACCCCTTACTACCATTGCATTTCCCGCTGTGTTCGTCGGGCGTATTTATGTGGAAAAGATAACCAAACTGGTAAAAGTTATGAGCATCGTCGGCAGTGGGTAGAAAAGCGACTACTGTTTTTGGCTGGGGTGTTTTGTGTTGACGTGTGCGCCTATGCAGTAATGAGTAACCACACCCATGTGGTTTTACGTATTAACAAACAAAAGGCTGATTCGTTAAGCGATAGGGACGTCATCAGGAGGTGGCACCAACTCTACAAAGGCATGCTGTTGTCGCAACGTTATATTAACCCGGCTGAATCTACCACATTGTCTGAAGCGGAACTTGAAACGGTAAAAAGCGTAGCTGAAATTTATCGCAAGCGACTATACGATATCAGTTGGTTTATGCGGTTGCTTAACGAGTACATTGCTCGTAGGGCTAATAAAGAGGATGATTGTACCGGTCATTTCTGGGAGGGGCGGTTTAAGTCACAGGCGCTCTTAGATGAAGCTTCTCTAGCGGCCTGTATGGCATATGTTGACTTAAACCCAGTACGCGCTTGTTTGGCGAGTACGCCAGAATCATCTGCTCACACAAGTATTCAAAAACGCATCAATGCGGCCAAATCGAATCGACAACCTGCTCAATTACTTCCGTTTGCAGGGAACCCACGTAACACAATGCCTGATGGCCTGCCATTTCGGTTGCAGGATTACATTGAACTTGTTGAACTGTCAGGGCGCTATTTTCAGCCCAACAAGCAAGGCAAAATCGAAGATTCAGCCTCACCCATTCTTACCCGGGTTGGACTTGCGAAGAGTGATTGGAATGAGATGGTAACAGGCATTGAGAGCACCTTTAAATCATCGATAAGCTTTGAGAAGTTTATCAGGCAACGCCGAAAATATGCAGGCTGCGCTTAGAGCTTTCCTGACCTATGAAGTCAAACTTAATTATTACATCAACACCATTTCATTCCATATCGCCGGACGATTAGCGAAGATTGACTGGCGGACATTCAACAGCCTTCCCTGCATTTGAAAGACCAAGTGCTTTAATTTCACCCTCTGAAATATAAAAAACGCAATGCAACTGCCCAATGCTCGGAGCTGAAGCTCTAATTTGGGGATAGTTAATTAATGCCTGTCCATATTAAAAAAGGATCTGCCTGTCTCAAAGAGCTTAAGCTGCATAACCTTGAGCATTTAAAGAGTGACTGTCTATGTCAAAAAAGCCTTTATCGCTGGTAAGCGGTAACCACTTTTCCTTTTTTATTAAGCATTTCCATAGTGTTATCGTTTATCCGGTAACGGCGTTTGGTGTTAGCGCCGTTGTCCCATTCTACTATCAGTACATCGTCTTTTACGGTCCAAGTGCCTGTCCTTACCTCGCTATCTGAGGCGGGGCCTTGCTGGTCCTTCAGCGCCTTGGTTACCGCTGCTTCCGGGCCCATATGCATCTGGCCGTTCTCTAAAAAGAGGTAGGTAAACCGGCTGTTAACCATCTTGCCACCAATGGGGACGGGAATACTCTCACCATACCAGTAGCCAAATAAGGCAGAATCCAGATTTTTAGTCTGGTGCTCGTCTGCATGTGCCTGTCCAGTTAAGCTTAAGCTCAGGCAAGCTACCAGCATTAATATAGATAATAGATGTTTCATTGTGACTTCCTGATCGTTGATTCCTTGTGTTGAGTATTAATTAAACAGTAAATACGTACGATGTGCTACTGGTAAGTAACAAATCCGCCACCTGGTAGCGATTGCAAATGCACCGCCGCGCGGGCATGATGAATTGAAGCTTACTCACAGGGAGAGTTGCTATGGCAGGATATCGCTACACACTCGGCCAACTCACGTATCGGTTTAAGGATTTAGCCGAAGTGATGGCAAAAGCCTCACCGCTGCGCTCCGGCGACCAACTGGCCGGTGTGGCCGCCGTCACGGCGGAGGAACGGGTGGTAGCCCAAATGGTCCTGGCCGAACTCCCCCTGAGCACCTTTTTAAACGAAACCGTTATTCCCTACGAGCAAGATGAAGTCACGCGACTGATCATTGATACCCATGACAGCGAGGCGTTCGTTCCGGTGGCCAGTTTAACCGTGGGTGAGTTACGCAACTGGTTACTGCTTGAATCTACCGATGCTACTGTGCTGCAGGATGTGTGTTTGGGCCTCACCCCGGAGATGGTCGCCGCGGTGAGCAAAATTATGCGCAATCAGGATCTGATTCTGGTGGCCAGAAAATGTGAGGTGATCACCGCCTTCCGCAATACCATTGGTGTGCCGGGGCATTTTTCTACCCGCTTGCAACCGAATCACCCCACCGATGACTTAAACGGTATCGCGGCATCAATTTTTGATGGCCTGATGTACGGCAGTGGCGATGCGGTGATTGGCATTAACCCGGCAACCGACAATGTGGCGCAGACCATAAAACTGCTCAACATGCTCGATGAACTCATCAATCAGTACGACATTCCCACCCAGTCCTGCGTGCTGACCCATGTGACCAACACCATTGAAGCCATCGAGCGCGGCGCGCCGGTCGATTTAGTGTTTCAGTCCATCGGCGGCACCGAAGTGACTAACAGTAGTTTTGGCGTCTCTCTGGCTATTCTGCAGGAAGCCCGCGAGGCTGCGTTATCGCTTAAGCGTGGCACGGTAGGCGACAATGTCATGTATTTTGAAACCGGCCAGGGCAGCGCGTTATCGGCCAATGGTCATCACGGCGTCGACCAGCAAACCTGCGAGGCCCGGGCTTACGGCCTGGCCCGAGTTCTCGACCCGCTGCTTATCAATACCGTGGTGGGCTTTATCGGGCCGGAATACCTGTTTGATGGAAAGCAAATTATCCGGGCAGGTTTAGAGGACCACTTTTGCGGCAAGCTGTTAGGTTTACCTATGGGCTGCGATATCTGCTACACCAACCATGCCCAGGCCGACCAGAATGATATGGATAATCTGCTCACCTTACTCGCCAGCGCCCATTGCCAGTTTATTATGGGTATCCCGGGCTCCGACGATATTATGCTGAACTACCAGACCACCTCGTTTCATGACGCGCTGTATATTCGTCAGCTATTCGGCGCTCGCCCTGCGCCTGAATTTGATGCCTGGCTGAAACAGCAGAAAATCTTCACCGATAGCGGCAATCAGCTATTAGCCGATAAACTACCGGGCCAGTTCGCCTCGGCGCTACCGCATAACGGAGTTAAGCCATGAGTAACCAAGAGCAACACCTGCACACCGATACCTGGCAACAGTTGCGCGAGCTAACCGCAGCACGGATCGGACTCGGCCGGGCCGGTACCAGCCTGCCCACCAGTGAATTGCTTAAATTTCAGCTTGCACATGCCCAGGCCATTGATGCGGTACACAGCCCGTTAAACGCTGAACTCTTATGTGAGCAACTGGCAGCGCTGAGCTATCATCAACAACCGTTAACACTCCAAAGCGTAAAAAGCGAGGCGGAAGATCGCCTGGTCTACTTACAGCGACCTGATCTGGGCCGAAAATTGAGCGAAGCAAGTACTTACTCTTTGCAAGAGCTTTGTGAAAAGGAGTCATTCGATCTGGCTATTGTGATTGCTGATGGGCTCTCCGCCACTGCGATAATGCAGCAAAGTGTCCCGTTTTTAACGGCTTTACTGGCGCAGCTGGAAACCAGCCAGCCTGCGTGGACCCTGTCACCATTAACCATTGTTGAACAGGGCAGAGTCGCCATTGGTGACGACATTGCCCAGGCGCTCAATGCGCAAATGGTGGTGGTGCTGATAGGTGAGCGGCCTGGCTTAAGTTCGCCGGACAGCCTGGGGATTTATCTTACCTGGCAGCCGAAGCGAGGCTGTGATGATGCCAAACGTAATTGCATTTCAAACGTGCGGCCAGAGGGACTGGCCCCGGAAAAAGCTGCCACACGTTGCCTGTATTTAATGGAAAGCGCCCGGGCTAAACAGCTGACGGGCGTTGGCCTGAAAGACCGCTCCGAAGACAATGTGCTCACCGATGAGTCTGAGCAGGGTGTCTTTTTACTGCGCGGTACCTGATTGCGCCGGTAGTGACGGGTTTTTTACCTGAGATTTGCTGTTTCCGCGGTATTTACGGGCCAGTAAAACCACGGCGAAATTGCCAATAACACCGGGCAGGATCCAAAAAGCATACTGCCAGGCACCAATGTCACTGAATAGAGTACGCCCGCCAAAGGCAAAGAAGGCTGTATAAGCGCCAATGCCGGTGCCTATGTAGCCGGAAAGGTGTTCTACCAGCCAAGCTTTGGGCTCAACGTCTTTAGCAAAAATAAAACGTAGCTGACCCCAGGCAATCATCAGGCCGAGCGGCGCAAACACCATCATTAATACCTGTTCGTACCTAATCCCCATGTAGCCTGAACCAATGCTGGTGAAAACCAGTAAAACAGCCGGCGCAACGCGGGCCGGCGTACGCAGCGAGTCGCGGCTATGCTTAGCTTCAAGCGCCCATTGCCCACCCATTATCGAGGTATACATCACCAGGCCCAGATGTACTAAAAAGGCACCAAAACGCTGAAAATAAGGGATAGCCCTGGGGTTATCCAGCAGCTCAGGATGACCCATGGTAGGCACGACAATCCAGAAAAGTGCCAGTATAGCGCCGCTAACAATTGAGGTGAGCATGGTGCGGCGGAAGTAAATGCCAAACCGGCGATGATTAAAGCCGCCCTTACGACCAAAAATGGGCAGCCAGAATAACAGGAGCCCTAAACCCCCGGTAAATATATGTAAGTACAGTAAGCCTTGTTGAACATAGTGCATAACGAAATCTCCTTAACCTTGTGTTAAGCAGACTACCGGCACAGCCTGGTTAGCCGTAGTGGCAAAAGTCACAACATAAAAGATGACTTTTGGCCTATTCCAATTGTCCGGCAATTCGCCAATACTGGCAGTGATGAAAAAATACTTCCCTAAAATTGAATCTGAACTGTTAGTGGCAATCATCACCATTGCCGTAGTGGCGGTGGCGAATGCCTGGCTGATGAGTGGTTCCAGTCGCCTCGGGCCGGTAAATCTGTTCGCTACGCTGGCGATATTTATGCTGTTCGCCGTGACCTTCCTGTTTGTCACCCGCGATGAGCCCTACCGCCACGATACTTCAGTCAGAGTAGTGCTGCTGGTTATTGAGTACCTGCTGGTAGTGGCATCATTTATGACCAGCCCGTTTGAGTTCAATGCCATTTTACTGGTTATCTGGTCCGGGCAATTACCTTACTTTATTCCTTACCGACGCACCCTGTGGTTATCGCCTTTATGGTCGGCAATCCCCTGGCTGGTGTTTGCCCAGGTGTGGGAGCAAACCAATGGACTGTGGTTAACCGCCATCCTGTTCTGGACCTTCAATTTGTTCTCGCTCATGATGATGGAAAGCCGCAAGCAGGCAGAAGTGGCCCAGGAGCAGGCCGAGCAGGCAAATCGCGAACTCAGGGCGTTACAGGATTTGATGCAGCAGGCCAGTCGTAAGGATGAGCGCACCCGCATCGCTCGTGACATCCATGATCTGGTAGGTCATCATCTTACTGCCTTGTCGTTACATTTACAGGTAGCCTCACGTACCGTTGCTGCCGAGCAGCGACCGCCCATCGATCAGTGCTTAAGCATTGCCAGACTGTTACTGTCCGATGTTCGGGAAGCGGTGTCGGATATGCGCGAATACGGCTCGCTGGATTTGCTGCAGGCGCTGAATGAACTGATTGCACCCTTGCAGGATAAGATATCGGTGACCATTCATTGTGACGGTGATTTAACTGAACTAAGCCTGTTGCAGGCCACCACAATACTGCGATGTGTGCAGGAAAGCCTGACCAATAGCATCCGTCATGGTAAAGCCAGTGAGCTGCACATAGAGATAAGCCGCAGGGCAACACAATTGGTGACCGAAATTACCGATAACGGCACTGCCGGAGAATATCAGCCAGGCAATGGCTTAACCGGTATTAAAGAGCGTGTTGCCGAGCTCAATGGTAGCGCAGAGTTCAACGCCAGCCCCCAGGGTTTTCATACCCGGTTGATGATACCGGAGCCAGGATGATTCGAGTATTGGTGGTAGACGATCAGCAGCTATTGCGGCAAGGGCTGTGCAGCCTGCTGGCATTATCCGACAAAGTGGAAGTGGCAGGGCAGGGCAACGATGGTTTAGAGGCCCGCGATTGGCTGCAAGCCAACGCCGGCAAGGTGGACGTGATGCTGCTGGATATCCGCATGCCACGCATGACCGGTATAGAACTCCTCAATAGTTTAAAGCAGGATGGCACACTGCTGCCCACTATCATGCTCACCACCTTTGACGATCACGAGAGTTTGATGGGGGCGCTGAGCGCCGGTGCCAAAGGGTACCTGCTAAAAGACGTGTCACTGGAAACCCTGGTCGACGGTATTGAAGCGGTGCATAACGGCGAGTCGCTGATCCAGCCTGCCATTACCAATACCCTGATCAACAGTCTGCAGGGCTTAAATACCGCACCCGACGGCCCGGCACCGGTTGAACCGCTGTCAGCCAAGGAAAAGGAAATCCTGCGGTTAATGGCTTCCGGGTGCAGCAATAAAGAAATCGCCGGGGCGCTGTTTAAATCAGAAGGCACAGTAAAAAATCAGGTGTCGACGATACTGGCCAAGCTTGACGCCCGCGATCGCACCCGTGCGGTGCTGCGCGCTGTAGAGTTAGGGATTATTGGCTAGCCTCAGAGCGCTTTTTTGGTGGGAAACACCACGTTGGCAAAAATGAGTCCGGCTACCAGCGACATAAAAATTAAAAATACGTCCTGGCCGATATGATCGGCATTCACAAAATCCTGCCCGGACACAAAAGAATTCAGCCCGATATAGGTTTTAGAGCCCGGTACCAGCACAATCAGGCCGTGCATGGCCACAATAGTAGCAGGCTGATTGGCAATGCGGGTAAAGGCATTGGCAAAAATCCCCAGCGTAAAAGCCCCCACAAAGCTACCGATATTCTGCGGTAAAAAATCCGAGCTTAGCGCAGTGGCACTATAGCCTATTAACGCGGCGGCCAGTGCCCAGGGGATATGTTTAGCCCGGGTACGGAAGATAGCTACCAGGCCAAAACCCAGCAATACCACGGCCAGCCAGGTCGACCAATAGGGCAGGGACTCAGCCGGCGCATAGGTATTTTCGCCAAACAGACTAAAGCCGGTCGCCACACCTAAAAACGCGCCAAAATACAGTTTAAACAGCTGCATCATGGCATCCATAATACGCGCTGTCCCGGATACCATATTGCGAGAGGACAGCTCGGCAAGCCCCATTGTTAGCGCCAGTCCCGGCACAAAGATAATCACCGATGACAGAATAATGATGGGGATATTAATACCCGGATCAAAAAAGCGGCTCGCTACACAGGCCAGAAAGGCCACTACATAGGCAATTACCGGTTCGAGCATAAGGGCCACGCGCTTGGAGCGTTCCGACCACAACACCCAGAAATACACCACAAAACCAAACAGTCCGGACCAGAAAATTTCCGACCAGCTGGCACCCATCAGCATGCCAAAAGCGCCGGTGGATAAACCAAAAGAACAGCCGGTTACGAGTTTACCGTAGGGGCTGGGCATGGCATCAATTTCGGTTAACCGCTTGTCAGCCTCTTCAAGCGTTACCTGACCGGACAACAGCAAGTTAGCCAGCTCATCGGTAAGTGACAACGAATTTAAATCCAGCTCACCGGGCTCAAGCCGGGCATTATGGCTGTATTCCTCTTCATGGCGATCGCTCCAGATAACTACCGATAACGACGTAGGTGTGGAGATAAACGAGGCATGCACACCCAGATAGCGGGCCACTTCGGTTAAATAGGCTTCCAGGCGGAAAGCCGGTGTGCCGTATTTATGGAGCATTTTGCCCAGCTTTAGAATAAACCGGCGTATCTGAATAAACTCTCTGGTGTCCAATGGCGGTCTCTTTATCCGGTCTCTTTATTTATGATGCGCGGGTGTTAGCCGCAATGTGATTAATAATAGCAGTATAAGCTGTTGGTTTCTAAGTAATACTCATATACGTTCAGGTTTGGTTAATCAGGCCATGTTAGGCTATAAGGTGACAACTGATAAACAAGGAATTATTCGGCGGGCAGATTGTCGAATTTGTAAAGTTAACGTGTTTTATAAGGGTAAATTATGAAGCGATATGGGCTTTTAGTGATGGCGGTACTGATATTAGCCGGGTGTGCAACACCGCGTTTAACCAATAGCGAAATGGTAACGCTGGTGGAGCAGTTTGTGGCGGATGAATCCCTGAAACGCGACCATACGATTAGTGCCTTTCGGCTGGACAGCTACGCCGAACTCAGCGATGAGTACCTGATTTTACGCAGTTCTCCCATGCGTCATTACCTGGTTAAGCTGGTGCCCCGCTGTAATGAAATTGCCTTTGCGCCGGGGATTTTGCTGCATCGCCGGTTTGGTAATTCACTCAGTGAAGGAACCGACTTTATTTACACGCCAGACTCATTGCCGTTTCGATGCTATATCAACAAAATCTACCCGCTCACCAGGGATCAGCACGATAAGTTACGCGAACAAATTAAAGCGGAAGTGAAAGAACTCGAGTTAAAAGAGCAGCAGCTTAGCAGTGAAGGAACCACACAGGACTAGTACCAGTTAATTTCAAAAAGTGGCTGTCCAAAGTTAAAGAGTGACTGTCCATGTTAAAAAGCGAAAAGTGACTGTCCAGAAAATTAAAGAGTGACTGTCCGGTGTGAAAGGTTGTCCATGTCAAAAAGTGACTGTCCAGAAAGTTAAAGAGTGACTGTCCAGAAAGTTAAAGAGTGACTGTCCAGCATGTCAAAAAGTGACTGTCCAGCATGTCAAAAAGTGACTGTCCAGTGTGAGAGATTGCTAAGTCGGTAGAATGGGGCGAATGATCGCCCCGTGATTTATTTTACCCGATAAAAATCCAGCTCCACGCTGTCGGCATTACGCCGGCCGGTAGAAATGATCACGCTTTTGTTTAACCACGCGTAAGGGCTGCTTTCATCCACTTCCAGGGTGGCAGCGGTGCGCATGTAATACTGTGACGAGGGAACCGGCTCCCCTTTAGCCAGTCTGGCCAGCACTTCTGGCGCAGCAGTGCGGATCCCTGAATTCTGAATATAAATCACATAGCCGTCATCGGTTTTTAAGCTGTATTTGGCCACCAAATCAGCCGTGCCATCGGCACGAACAGTTTGCCAGTCGGCACCGCCATCGAGCACAACCCCTTTCATCTTCGGGCCTGCAAATGTGCCGCCGTTAATACCGATAATGCGGCGTTTGCCGTATTTGGTGTTGCCCAGTTCATGGGGAGCGTCCAGGGTGACAAACGCTTTGAAGATAAATTCAAGTTCTGGCTTAGCCAGTTCGTCGGCCATCGTTGGGATTGTCATCAGCAGGCTGATCAGGAAAATTCCAATACGCATTACGCCCTCTTATTAGTCAATATGTTTAAGTTCAAACCTGCACAGCACAGGTTTATTTTTTCATTGCAGGTTAATAACACTAACCGGACCATTTTCCGCCATCAGTTGCTGGTAAACCGCTTCTTTCTCTTTTGTCATTATTCGACGAATCTTACTCGGCTTTTCTCCCCCAAACCGCATAATATCATGTTGGCTGGTATACACAGGCCACGCTAGTGAAGCTTCCGTAGGCGGCGAGGCGTGAAGAAATGCAAGCCAGGCATCCTGCATCCGCCTGGAAAGAGTATAGTCCTCTTGCTGATAAGGGCGACTGTCCTTTGTCAGCGTGCCGAACACATAGGCCAGTTCACTGGAATGAAAACTACCATAACCGTCAGGCTGGCCTGGTGGTTCCTGAACAAATTCATATAAAAATAACGTGTCCGGGCAACGTGGGCGACACAGCATTTCGGTTAACGACGAGAATATGGTATCGCGGCGGACCTGGCGAAGTGCTGGCAGATAGTTTTCGCTGTCGTTGCGATAAAAGGGTGCTAATCGCGGTGCGAAATCACCAAACTGGTTTTCCAGATAGGCATTGAACTGTGTTTGGCTAACCGGCTGAAGCGGTTGGCTGGCCGAGACTTCATCGCGGGTAATACCGGCAATAAGGGGTATCGAACGGTGCAGTATGGTGGTTTTAAAATGATTACCCAAAAACGGTAAAAAGCGCACTGTGCGAGCTTTCGTAAACAGCATATCGGCATCCACCTGACGCATTTGAGTCAGCGAACGGCTGCCTAACGCTTGCTGCACCGCTATACCCTGACTGAGCGCGGTTGCTTCGTCAACAGCAGGAACAAACCCCCGTGTTCCCCCGCCACTTTGTATAATGGCTTTGTGAAAAAGCCCCTCAGTTAGCGTTGTAGACAACAGATACATCACCGACGCGCCACCGGCTGATTGCCCGGCAATGGTGACATTGCCCGGATCGCCACCAAATGCGGTGATATTACGCTGTATCCACTTAAGCGCCGCAACCTGATCGAGTAAGCCATATTCTCCGTTATACGGACCTTCTTCGGCGAGTTGCGGGTGGCTCATAAAACCAAATACGCCCAGCCGGTAATTGATAGAAACCACCACCACTCCGTGGGAAGCCATGCTACTGCCATCATATAGCCTGACGCTACTGGCACCTGAAACAAAACCACCACCGTGGATCCACACCAGTACCGGTAATTTTTCCGCGCGACTGTCAGGCGTCCAAACATTCAATGAAAGGCAGTCTTCACTGGTTTGACCCGGTATATCGTAGGGGGCATTCCAAGGGCCATAATCCTGCGGAGCGGATTGCATGCAGGCAGGACCAAAATCCCGGGTAGCGCGAACACCCTGCCAGGGAGTGACCGGTTGTGGCGGTCTCCAGCGGTTATCACCCGCCGTTGACGCCGCAAAAGGAATGCCGAGAAAGGCCGAAATGCCTTGCTGATCAATGACTCCCTCAATGTTACCGTGCTCGATGGATGCAATGACTCCAGTCTGACTCATAGCAGGCAGGCTGAGGAAAAGCAGTGTCAGGAACATCAGATTATGTAAATGCCGCACGGTTAGGATGCACCCGGTTTTATGGTGATTGTGACCGTGCGATTGGCAAAGTCGGTTATGCCATTGGCTTCAACAGGGGTGGGTTTTACCCGTGTTTGGATAACATCTGCTGCAAACGGATGATCACGAAAAATACGCTCCACGGCATCGACTCGCTTTGCGGTAGTCGCTTCAGACTCGGTGATTGTTGTGCCGTCGGAGAGTAAAACGGATCCGCGTTGCCCGGTAATTTGGATACGCTTTGCATCCACATCGCGGGCATATTTCACCATACGCAGAATGTTTGCATAATCGGGAATCGTGACAATAGAGCCTTCAAATTCAAAACGAATTTCATAGGTTTTTACTTCAGGATTGTCGACCGGATCCGGCGTGTATTCGTCTGCCCATAAGCGCTGTGCGAAGGCCCTGCGTTTTTGGTCATTGGCGACTCTGCCTGCGCCAGAACCTCCCGGGCCCGGTGGTCGCCGGGAGAACTCTACGCGCGAACCATCGGCCGGTAAAATAGTATCACAGCTAATATCCACGTCAGGAAGCACTGAAAGTTGCAACGGGTTGAGTACAATGCCACCGGCAATTCTGGGTTCGTCAGAGATCACCCCTTCTACCAGCACTTTGTGTTTTAGCTGGGGGTGGCGAACGTTAGCGGTTGTATTTTGCTGGGCACGCAAGAAGTAGGTTTCCCCTTCATAGTCGGTCAGCCACAATGGCGTTGGCACGGAGTCTCTGACATAAGGGCAGGACACAAAGGAAATACGCTGGCCGCTACCTATGTTTTCTTCGTTGATCAAAAGCGGGTCGCCGGGGATGTATAAATCCCGTGGCATATTCCACTCATTAAACCCCGCTGGTGGTTTACCGTTAAATTCCTGCTGTGCAGAGACCAGTGGTGAATTGCACGTTAATGCCAGGATTACACTTATACCGGCGGTTTTGAAAAGCATTTTTTTGTTTGTCATGATTACAGTACCGATAAAAAGTTAATCAGATCCAGTTTTTCCTGATCAGAAAAACCAATGTTGAAGCGGCGGTCGTAAAAATCCACGACTTCACGAAGCGACTGTGCACTGCCGTTGTTAAAATAGGGCGCCCGGGCAGATAGTCCGCGAAATTGCTGCATTACCAGGCCGCCCACATCTTTACAGACACCGCTCACCAGGGCCCGGCCAGGATCATGGGTGTAGATGACTCTGCCAACATACGGATGTGGCTCGGCTTCCTGGTTACAGGTGATCTTGAAAGTAGGCAGCTTTTTCGACATTGAAGGTAGCGCATGGGGAACCGTATTCGTGCCGATATCCATCCAGCCAGGGTTCTGGTCGCCGCCGATTAGCTGAGTAGCGTGGCAAAACGCACAGGTTTGTTTGTACGGATTACCCAGGGTCAGATTGTTCAGGCCGGCAGTATCCCGGATCCACAGCGGTTGCAGGAAAAAGATGTCGTAACCCCTGGCCACCGATGCCTTAAACTGTGCTTGTTCGCTCAGCTCTTCAGTGTCAGCCCCTTCTTTGGCTTTCCATTCATCAAAAAAGAAGAAGGTGCCCGTGTCGCGGTCGTTGCCATTACGACCGGCCTGACCATACATCATGGCTTTAATGCCCAGCGCTTTGGGGGTATTTGGCTGATCGAAACTGCCAACAACATTGGAGGCATTCTGCGCCGTATGGATTTTATGTTCAAAGTCTACAATGGTTGCCAGTTCCTGTTCTGTCAGCGATGCGAGCCCGGCGTGAATTCCCTGGTTTGTCGCGCGGCTCATGCCCATGTGTTTGCCGGAGGCATCAATGGCTTGTTCGGCCAGCGAGGGGGCCCGGGCGTCAGACATGACTGCCATGGGAGAATGTTCGTTATTGAGCGGGTTACGCTCTAGCGGCGACATGGTTTTTACATTAAAAGTGGTACGCCCACTGAGGATATAACGCATATTAGCCGCCGGACGGGGGCGGCGGAATACCGAGACATAACCTGCTTCGATACCATAGTCAGGATCCACGTTACAGCCGGTGGGATCAGACACCACCTCAATAGTAAACTCGGGTTCAATGACACTGCCATCGAGTCGCTTAGGCGGCCATGACATGGGAATTCGAAATAGCCCCTGTTCCAGTAGCAGCGAGTGCGAGGCTTTCTCTCCCTGGGGCAGGCTGGGGCAGTTTGAGCCGTCTTCGGCGCTAAATAGTGCGCCTTTGCCACGCGTGGCGTCCCAGCGGTTCTGAATGGTTTTTACCGATACCGACATGCCATCCTGGGGCTGGTGACAGGTTACGCAGGCCCGGCCGTTAGGCCCGGGTTTAAAAAATGGATGATTCAGGGTATTAAACGGTTCGCCGGTATAGCCGGTAGCGACCTCACCATTGGCATTCCTAAACGCCATAACTTCGTCAAACAGGTAAGGAGTGCCGGGTTGCATAAAACCGGATGGCGGGGCTAATTCGCTCTGCGCTGCATTAACCTGACCGACAGGTTCAGAAAAGTAAAAAGTGGTCGCGATAAGTACCGCAATGGCAGTGCCGGTTGGGAACACTGAGCCTTTTAACGCTGCCTGAATGCCTTTGCGACGAAATAGGTTGGCTGTTTGTTTCATTAGCTACTGTCCGTTAATGATGCGTTGATAAAAACTTAAAAAACCAAAAGCCACATAGTGTGGCTTTGGCTGAGTTAGGGTGATTTAGAACGCTTTTCTGACCCCTACAATAAAGTACCTGCCTACCATGTCCGCCACTTGCGGATCGAAGGCCATGGTGCCATTTTGTACATAGGGTGGTTGTTTGTCTGTGAGGTTTTTCACATCCAGTGAAACACTCAGACCATCGCGCCAGTCGTTGCCGAGGAACTCGTATTTAAGGGCTAAATCGCTGGTCACATAGGCGCCAACACTGGCTACAGGCGCCACGGTGTTGTTGTCATAACCGCCTGCATAGTTGATGAACAGGTCTGCAGAGAAGCCGTTGTATCCATTAAAGCTCACCTGTCCACGGCCTTGCCATGAGAGCGGGTTGTTTATGGTGTCGAGAATGTCCTGGGTTGCCGCGCCGGTAAATAAGGTTCTGTCGAATTTAAGCAGGTGCGTAGCACTACCGCCAATCTGCCAGTCACCCAGGTCGGTACTGAAGTTGTAGAACGCCATTAAATCCAAACCAGACAGTTCAACCGTACCGGTATTCACCCGACGACCATCGATGATGGCGACAACGGATGCCGGATCAACGGCTGCATCACCGTAGGCCGGATGATTCAGGTAAGACTGCACGCGCTCAATTGAAGGAGGTTCGTCAATAAATGCGCCCAGGCTGTCGCGCAGGTTCAGAATTGAAGTGTTATTTCCCGGCGTTTCAATGCGGTTTTCGTACTTGATATTAAAGTAGGTCACCGAGGCTGTCAGGCCAGGCAGACTGGCGGGCTCGAAGTCGGCACCAAATGAGTAGATATCAGCTTCTTCCGGGCCAAGGTCGCCGTTAGGACCGCGCAGCCAGATAACCTGCGACTGGCCGGTAGGTGACGATGAGTCGGCAAACTGACGTAACTGGATAGTGGGCAGCGCATCGTTTAAATCACTCGGTGCCGGCGCACGATAAGAAGAACCATAGCTGGCGCGCCAGGTGATACCTTGCTCAGTTTCCAGGGTCAGGCCATATTTAGGATTGAACGTGGAACCAAAATCACTGTAGTTGTCGTAACGCCCGGCAATCGACAATGTCAGTGCGCCCAGATCATTGGTCATGTCGGTTAATGGCACAAACACTTCACTGAATACCGATTCTGCGGTGCGACCGATAGAGGTAATGTTTTCCGACAACTGATCGTTAGTTGGCGTGTTGTCGTTACGAATTAAGCCAGACGTAATTTCTAAATCCAGGTACTCAGCACCGATGGCCATGCGGATATCACCGGCGGGTAACTCCATCAGAGGGCCGTCAAAGGTAATGCCGTAGTCTTTTTGCTCTGTATAACTGGGTAAAACATAGGCGGCAGTCAGTCTGGACAACATGGCCGGATCATTAACCGCACCATCGGCAAACGGATTGAAGGCAGTAGCCGGGTTGCTGTCGGCCAGCACAGCATTCATCGTTGGACGGTTATAGGTACCAAATTTCGCATCTTCTTCGTTTTTGCCGTAACTGGCAAAGGCCGCCACGTTCCAGCCACCGCCGAGGTACGCGTCGATAGCCAGGTTACCATAATAAGAGTCTACGGTAGCGTTTCGGTAGCCCATGCCTAATTCTTCGGACAGCGTGTAGTCGATGCTTACGCTGGTAGCCGTTGGATCGGTTGGGTGTACAAACCAGGGGTTGGTACTGGGTACGTTTAAGGTTGCGTTGATACGTTCAGCGTTGCGGGTTGATTCCCGGCGTGCCGCAAAGCCGTCAAAACTGATCGTAATGGTGTCAGACAACTCCTGTTGGATACGCCAGGCTGAGGTCATACGGTCCTGTGAAGGTAACGCATCGGTTCCCAGGTAGCGTGAAGTCAGATTCGCTGTGCCCGGTACCAGGTCGCCTGGTGTTAATGCGGTACCATCCTGACCCATTGGGATGGCGTAGGTTGTACCATTGGCCAGAATAGTACCGGGGTTTGAATTGCGTAAGCGCAGGTCTGGCCCACCCCAGGGGGTCATGTTATCCGTAAAGAAGTCGCGGTCGGAAGCGGCCAGATTATCACGGTCGTTGAGTTCTACGGCGATCCAGGCGGAGCCCGTTTCCCATTCTTTACCAACAATACCACTAAAGATCGTTTGTGATATATCGTCACCGCTACCATAGCGAGCTGACACAATGGCGCCATCAAATTTGCGTCTGGACAGGATGTTTACTACCCCGCCTACTGCGTCGGCACCATAGATTGCCGAGCCACCATCGGCCATCACTTCCACCCGTTCAAGGGCAAGGCCCGGGATAACCGATGGATCGAAATAAGTGGAGTTTCCGCCACCTGCAGAAGGCACCCGGCGGTTGTTAAACACAACCAGGGTAGCTTCCGGGTTTAAACCGCGCAGGTTAATACCGGTGCCGCCCGAACGGTTGGCGTTGGCATTGTTGGCCGGGCTGAACTGGGTGTCGGCGGTACCCAGATTGAAAATCTGTGGAACTTGTCTGATGGCTTCGGTAACGGTGGTGGCGCCGCGATCCAATAATTGTTCGGCTTCAATACCTATGACTGCAGAGCCTGCCGGGGCAACGCCGCGAATACTGGTACCCGTGAAATTAACGACAATATTTTCAATTTCGTCATCGTCAGGCATAGCCTGCTGTTCGGTGGCCTGACGTTCAATGTCTTGCGAGTCTGTTTGCGGGGTTTGTTGCGCAAAGGCTGGCATTGATGTGGCTAGCATAATGGCGATAGCTAAAGGCGTTTTTTTAAGTGTCCTGTCCATAACTCTCTCTCTTGTGGTTAAGTCGCAGCGCCGATAGATACATCAATGCAATCTGACAGAGCCGCATATCCCGTTTTTGTATTGTTCGCCTTTATGAAAGTAGGGCACAGAGGCGATTAACGTTTGTTAAACATATTGTTCACAAGTGGCTATGTTAAAGCTGTTTTAGAATAAAACAATCCCATAAAGTGGGAATATATTAATTTGGTGTTTACGCAATTAGGTTTTAAGTGTTTGTTTTGCATGGATTAAATTGGTTTTTGGATGGAGGTGAACTCTGATGGGGTGTCTGATTTTGTCGCTAAATGCCAATAAATATGGCAGTTTTTGCGGGTTTTAATGCAGCAAAAGTTTAAATTTTGTGTGCGGTTTAATCACGAATCTCACAATAGGATATGTTTTAAGCTACCAGGGAGGGAAATCGACATAGCAGGGAAAGGCTGAAAAGCTTCCGGGAGAAAGCTTTTCGATAACCATTTTATTCAGCCAGTTTATGTACCTCACTACCAGCGGCATGTATCGGTTAAACAGCTTTTCCTGTTCATCATACAGGTTACGGTTGCCAGACCAGCACCCCAATCTCACTGGGGGCGGTGGCGAGACTTTGCTGATCGTTGCCATCATTCTGTCCTACTGCCTGCAACAGCAAATGGGCTTGCTGGTGGTTATGCCACTGGGCAATATCCAGACTGGGCTCCCAGGCCCCAACGGCTTCGTTTGTCAGAACTGTGGTACGCCAGGCGGGATGCCTGAGCGAACTGGAAAGTGCAATGACGTTGCCTTGCTGATAGTCGTCACGGTAAATCAAGTGCACTTGCCGGGCATCGCGCGTTGAGTCTGCCAGCAACACCGCACGGGAAATCGGTGGGCGTTTAGTGCCGTGACCACTCAGAGCAAAATTTTGTGCCACTTTAGGGGCTTTGAGTTCCTGCCAGTCGTGGTTGTTGCGCTCGCCGGCAGCAAACACCACGTGATAGCGGGGAATGTCATGGGGTGAGTCTGCCCAGTAACAGGCGATAAATGGCTGGCTTTGGGCATCGGCGGTCACTACTGGCGGGTTCATCAGTTTGTGCTGCTGCGGTATGGCTTTGACTACCTCTCCGGTCGCCAGCGTAATCGGCAGGGTGTAAGGCTGGCCGTTAAGACGTTGCCAGGTAACGCCATTGTCGGTGGATTGCGCGTAAGACAAATCGTGATTGGTGGCTACGTCAGGCGTTTCGCGCCAAATCCACGCCAGATGCAACACGCCGTTTGCATCCACGGCCATATCCCAATAAGCGCTACGCTCACCTTCGCCGTCGATCAGTGAATTATGCAGGCGCTGCCATTGCTGGCTCTGGCTGTGGTATCGGTTTAGTACCAGATTACCCCGCCCGGAACCGCCGTCCCGGTATGCAAACAGTAAATCGCCGTTATTAAGCGCGTAAAACTGCGGGTAGGTAACGCTATTCTCAAGAGCCAAGGCTTCCGCGCCGGGCTGGCTTACCATGCGGGCTTTGGAAAGTTGTAAGCTGCCCGGTTCAACTGATCTGGCGTATTTAAGCGGCGTATTGTGGTGGTCCCAGGCGATATGCAGGAAATCCTTGTCATCAACAACCAGACTAATGTGGTTATGGGCGTCATTCACGTTGCCGCTGAACGGGGTTTCCCTAAGCTGCCACTGCTCATTGTTTAATGAGCGTTTGGTTACAACCAGTTTTGCATTCGCGTTATAAAATGCTGCGTACTGAACACCGTTGCGGGTATATAAGGTTTGCTTTACACCAGAAAGTACGTTTACCGAACTGCCTGAAAAAGCGTTTTGAGCAATGGGAATAACCTGCGCGGCCGCTAAGTCTGGTTTACTGCCAGTAACGGTGCATGAGGCGCAAATTACTAATCCGGCGAAAATGAAAAAACGCATAACAATCCATAGTCATTTAAATTGTCATACAAATAGCATATTGCGCTGGTGAATTTAATAAAAATGTTTTTAATTTGTTACTGGCTGGCGTTTGGTTCCTTATCTGAAATGCAGAGGTGGCGTAAATAATTCCATTAATATAAGACCATTGGCTACTGTGATTAGCTTAAACAAAAGTCTAGTATGGGGAATAATTAAAACGCTTGTTTGAATGCGATAAGGATAACCATGAACCCTACACATCATCATAACCCCTACGCGTTAGGACTCGATCAAAACCCGGCCAACTTTGCGGCCTTAAGCCCACTGTCTTTTATTAAACGCACTGCTGCGGTTTACCCCAATCATCTGGCGGTAATTCATCAGCAAACGCGCCGCACCTGGGCCGAAACTTACCAGCGCACGCAACTGCTTGCCAGTGCACTTACTCAGCGGGGCATCGGTAAAGGCGATACCGTTGCCTTTATCTCGCCTAACCTGCCAGAACTGTTTGAAGCCCACTTTGGCGTACCAATGACAGGTGCCGTACTTAACGCGGTGAATATTCGCCTGGATGCCGAAGCCATTGCGTTTATTTTGCAACATGGTGAAGCCAAAGTGGTGGTGGTCGACCGCGAGTTTTCCGAAGTGGTTGGTAAAGCAATCAAGATGCTCAGCAAAAAACCGTTAGTGATTGATATCGACGACCCTTACTACGAAGGTGGCGAACTGATTGGCGAAATGGATTACGAGGCGTTTATTGCCAGCGGCGATGCCTCGGAATATGAGTGGTCGCTGCCTGAGAATGAATGGGATGCCATTACGCTCAATTATACCTCTGGCACCACCGGCGATCCCAAAGGCGTGGTGTATCACCATCGCGGCGCTTACCTGAATGCAGTGAGTAATATTGTGTCGTGGAATATGGCGCCGCATCCCCGCTACTTATGGACGCTGCCCATGTTTCATTGTAATGGCTGGTGCTTTCCCTGGACCATTGCCGCTAATGCCGGCGTGAGTGTGTGCTTACGTCACGTTCGACCTGATGCAATTTACCAGGCCATCAAGGAAGACGGAGTGAACTACTTCTGCGGTGCACCCATCGTGCTAAATATGCTCAACAATGCGCCGGATGAGTTAAAGCAGGGTATAGAGCATCAGGTAAGTGTAATGACGGCGGGCGCGGCACCACCGGCAGCGGTGATTCAGGGCATGGAAGAAATGGGCTTTGCGGTGACCCATGTGTACGGTTTAACCGAGACCTATGGCCCTTGTGTGGTATGCGCCTGGCACGACGAGTGGGACGAGCTGCCGATTGAAGAAAAGGCCAGAAAGAAAGCGCGTCAGGGCGTAAAAGTACCCATGCAGGAAGACATCA